>Ga0325414_1000226_pt1 | contig 40570 bp, 29 predicted proteins | sample PopdelMetagenome_8_FD_206183 | JGI IMG/M metagenome (GOLD analysis project Ga0325414, IMG submission 206183) | Populus deltoides microbial communities from Bellville, Georgia, United States - Leaf-PdKOR-R3 | ecosystem: Host-associated > Plants > Phyllosphere > Phylloplane/Leaf | place: USA... | reverse complement strand
AAGGGATAAACTACGTGTCAATTGCCTCTTTTACTGGAAAACAAAAAACACAAAGCCTAGCCTCTGTATATTGGGCATGTTATGCATATCTTTATTTATTTTTTTTATATAAAAATAAATAAATTTTAAATATATTAAAAATGCCATTTTCTGTGGAAACTTTTTTTTATACTCCTTCGTGATTTGTATTTTTTTTCTTCATAAATTCTGTTTGTTTTGGCTTTTATGCAGAAATTTTGTTTATCAGTTTAATTGATTGATTTATTTAAATACATTCATCAACTATTCTATTCACAATTAAAAAAAAAAATGAAGTTATAAAAAACATTGACAATGCTCGTAACTTCTTTATTTTGCATTAAAAAACTAATTTTCTAAGACCTGTAATAGAGCACGAGTAAAGTTGTGAGTTATTCACCAGCCCATAAAATTACCTTTGCTAAACCCATTTCTTCTGATTTTTGAAATTTCTCCAGTGTTTTTACAGTAATCAAGGACTTTGGGGTTTTTTTTTAAAAAAAATCGAAATTCATCTTTATTTTTTAAACATTAATTTTTGTTTTCATACCCAGGAAGCATTTTTTCTGACTTTATCTCCTAATTAAAATACATATTTTTACCTATTAAATAATTTATTTTCTTCAGAATAATTAAGGATGACTTTTAGTAATAGTAAATTATTTATTCATGTAATTTTTATTTTATTTTGTTATATATAGGTGTTGGACCATCACATGCAATAAGACAGAACTAATTAGTTATTATAATAATTAGTAGTGTTAGGTATCTTTTGTACTAGTATATTTCTAGGTGTATTAATTAGAATTCCTTAATTATTAACTTTTATTAATTCTTATGTGGTATTTTAAATTTTCATATTATATATGAGTACCATTTTCTTTCTTCTAGACTTTAATTGATGGTATATGTACTACTTTTATATTGTTCTTGTTCATAAGATATATATGATGGATAGATGAATTGTGTGATGTATTTAGTAATGATGATAGAAGTAAGTCCAGGATGGTTGGACTATGTAATGATAGTGGTTTGAATAATTATAAATTAGTCGATAACTTGATATATTCTAAATATAAAGAAAACTCTGTTAAAATTTCGGTAAACTCTAATACAAATATGATAACGTGTCAAGGTGAATCTTTTATAAAATAAAAAAGAAAAAAATATATAAAGAAGTCATATTACTATGATTAATGAACTTAATGTGTAATGGAAGGTAGAATGTTAGATTAAATTTTTATTCTCATTGTTATTCATGGGATGTCAAGTTTGCATGCTTTTATGCATTTTGCATATATGTCTAAAGTATAGTAATTGGTTTACAATTTTGTTATGAGTCGTACCATTACTTTTATATGTAAAAAAAAAGTTTACATGTTGTTTTTTTATTTATAAGTGATATTTTAACTATAAACTTAAAATTTAATGTATATGAAGTAAAAAAATTTCAAAAACCTTAGTTAACTCAAGCAAACATGTCACATTAACGACTCAAGTCATGAACTTGACTTGGTTTAATAACATCAATTTTTTGAAATTATTTTTATTTAATTATATAATAATAAAAATATACACTATTAGAAAAATAACTAGATACAAATTTTAAGAAAAATAATAACGGATTGTAAAAAGAATCTTGCAAATATTATAATAAGAATGCTATGCTCATATCCAAAAACAAATAAAAGAGTAAATGGTATTTAATAAAATAACATATAAAATTTATTTTTAATTAATTTAAGAATTTAATAAATTAACACATTGTTAATATTTTAAATAAATTATTTTTTAAATCTAAATCAACGAAAAAATGCCACGTAATTGATGCTGACCTAAATTAAAATGCATAAGCTCATGTATAGGATTTCTTCTTTTTTTTTTTCCTTAGGAGTGGTAAGAGCTAAATTAATAAAATATTATTTTGAATAGGTATAAATATGGCTTTTTATAATGTATACTCTAATGAGAAAAGGTCATATGAAAAGCCAATTGTATTAAAGTGTGAGAAATAAGTGTTTTATTTTTTCTTCAATGAGTTTGATGCTATTTTTTTTTTTTACATTGCTTAATTTAATTGATTTATTTTTTTATGGGAGAAATAAGATCCTATCTTTTTTAATCAAGCATGTGACAAGTTGTCTACTATTCCTAGAATCTGGATAACACAGTGATGCTTGAAAAATCAAGGGGAGAGATTTTTCAACTTAAAATTATGTTTTCAAGCCATTTTGATATATATATCTCTAGAATATCGTAATAACCAATATAAACCATATTAAAACCCCAAAATTACTAAAAAAAATGAAAACTAAATGAATCTAAAAAATGAAAATTGAATATGTTCTACCATTCCTAACATTTTTAGAGGAAAAAACCATCATTATTAAACTCATTTTGTTAAATGAAATCCTTTAACACCAAGTTTAGCCTTTTGGTTGTCAAATTCATGACTGTTGTACCCTTTTCGTAGGGCACGACGTCGAGGCAACATTTTTCGAGCGGTGTTCTGGAAGGATCTTTGGTTGATTAAGGGAGTCGTTACCTAGTATTATAGTTATTAGAAACCCTAACTAATCTTTTAGAGATTCTAAGTAAGTGATTGGTTGTGTATATGGAATATATTAGCATTTCTAATCATAGTTATTAAACCCGGATCGGCCCGGTGGGTTGACCCGGTGGCTGGACCGGTTCGAGTTTGTCAAAAGACTGGCCTATGCAACAACCCCGCCAAACCCGGTCGACCCGGTGGGTCAACCCATGACCCGGGCGACCCGGGCAAACCCGGGCGAGACCTGGGTGATTCTCCATGGCAGATTTGAGATCTTATCTTTGTCTGGATCTTTCTTGCCGCCTCTAGCCCCTCCAGGCACGACAAGCCTCGCAATCTTCTTTACTAGGGAACAGGGCCAGGCGATTTGAGATCTAACTTCAAAAAACTTGAGAAAGGCTTCTCAAAGGACCACAAAAGCACTCATAACCCTTTGTGAAGGCATATATATGAGACCGCAGAGACATGGCCTGGAGCTCACTGTTCCTGCATCCAAGCCCAGAACTGAGTAAGAAAGTGATTGAAGAAAGAAAAGGCAAGCAACATCATGGCTAACCTGGAACAGCAAATCCAACCACAAAAAATGGATTACGCGTTGGCAAGAAAAAGAAGTAGCGGTTGCGAATAGTAAAGTATGGAGGATAAAGATGAAAAATGAATCAAGAATAATAGGAGCATAAATAAACATGAAGGACAATAGCGCAAGCATTCGAGAAAGCAAGAGAGGCTGCCTTTAGATGAGGATGACCAATTACTGATGCAGAGTGGTGGAGGGGATGGAGGTGGTGCTGGTGGTGGGATTTGGGTTGGGAATAATGGTCTTTTTAATGAAACGGGAACGGATTCTAGAGTTGTTTTTTTTTATATTTTTTAAATGTGGGTATTTTTATATTTTTTAGTTGGTTAAATTTTTTAAAGTTTATTATATAAATATTAGAAAAATATTTTATTTACAATATACATAGCCCTATATTCATATGAATTTTTTTTTATGAAATATTAAAATTTAAAATTTATTTTTAAAAAATTTTCCAGATTGACCCGAGTTGACTCATAAAACCCGGGACCTAGCTCCTTGACCGGGTCAATACCCAGGCCGGATTTGATAACTATGCTTCTAATAGGTCATACCTAAGGTAGGTTACATCATTTTTTTTTTTTGCTATGATCTGATGATATTTCCATTTCTACTAGTCTATAATGACGAGTTTACTACGATAAACAAACCCTATCTTTCTAGGTCAAGAACTTGATCTAGAATGGTGAAATATCCTCAATTATCATTGAGACTTATTTAAGGTAAAAAAAAAAAAGAGAATTTTTAGCTATTACATCATTCCAAATAATATTTCAAATAAAATTCCTTACAGTTTTTTTTATTCTTAAATTATGAGTGAATGAGTTGTATTATTCTCAATAATATTCTGGATATTAACCCCATATAAGTTTTTTTTATCCTTATGTTGAGTGAGTAATAATAAACTATTATCCCTAATAATATTTTAGATGTTTACCCCTTTTAGGTTTTTTATCCTTATATTAAAAGTGAATAATATTTTTTTTGTCAAAAATAAGTTTTTAATATTTTTGAAATATAGGCAAACATCTTTAAAAAATTTACAAATTTGTTGTAAAATCCATGAAATATTTTTAAAACATGCCAAAATATTTTAGATTTTTTTTTGAAAACATACTCAAATAATTTTTAGGATTTTGGCCATATGCAATGAAAATAAGAATTTTTTTTTTTACTTTTTTATTTAGGCTTTATTTGATGAAAACCTATTTTTCTTGAAATAAAAGTGGCTTAAGGGGTGTTTTCCAAACACACCCGTAAAAAAAAAAAAAACTTTAGCAAAAACATTGCAAGCTAGACAAAGCCTCAACCATTTAACCCGAATTTGACCCGATCAGGTTGACCTTAAACCTTTGGTTCAACTATAAACTGAATAAAAGAATACTAGGTTGACCTGAAAACCAAACAAAAAACAAAACCAAAACTTAAAATGAATTAAACTTAAAAAATAAAAATAAAAACTAAAAAATGTTTGACAAAAAACGGATCAAATGCATAAAAAATGAAGAACATTCATATCAATTCCAAAAACATAACTCTCCAACCAGACCAGATATGATCAAAACAAGGCCACAAACATGTTGTGAATCATACAAGGATCAATAATCTATCATCCATTCACTTCGTTTATCAAAGAATCATCACGATTTGATCAACATGGATTGTGGTTTTAAACCAAAATTCTAGAATTAAAACCCATTAAAAACTTGTTATTGATGTCAATAAACCCTGAATTATTAATAATTAAGTATCACAGAGTGTTTAGTGTAAATAAATAGACCAAAATTAATCCAAATTATAGATCTATGAGAACACTATCCTTCAACCTAGAACAACTCAACACATTGTTAAACCTTAGAAATAACCCTTTAGGTCTCCAAACACACTGTTTTTGGTCCTCACGAACCACATTACCAATATCAAATATAGTTGAATTAAAATAACTAATAAAAAACATCAAATCATCAAGATTATACATTAGATTCCACCTTTATAATTGCAGCCCCAATGACAGCCAACAACAACATCAAATTTCAATTCCAAACTGACTCTTTAAATCAACTTGGGACCCAAATCAAGCTCAAGAACCAAGATCGTACACTAATTAAAAAAAACATCAAACACTTATTGCCGGTAGTATATAAAAACCATTTTATTTCAGCAAAATAAACATCAAAATATTTCCAAAATATTCAGTAAACAATAACAAACAACTCGGATCAAAATTAAGCAAAGAAATACAAAATCTCATGCATCAATCAAAATACAAGAACAACACAATGTATCACAAAAAAAAAAGTTCAAACCATCATTGAAACATGCAATGGAGAGCTAGATGTGTGCCTCATGAACATCACTAGTTAGATTAGAAGAGTTTTTTTTTTTATACCTTGAAGCTCTTATAATGGTTGTTGCATTTTCTTTCCCAAAGTTGAGGAAATCTTCGTGCTAGGCTCTTAAACCTTCACACTTGGATTCCCTTTATCCTATCTTCCTCTCGTTTTCTTTCTCTCCTCATTGCTGCCGCTTTACCTTGATTTTCTAGAGGTATTTATAGGGTTTCAAGCTAAGATTTTGTTGGATTCAATCAAAGATTGATCCTTCTTCATCAAAACTTAGCCCTCTAATAAAAATATGAGAGTTTTTGGTACGTTTTATAGTTTTGAGCTCTGTACCTATATTGGTTTTACAATGGTAGTTTTGTAACAAACTTAGTTTTGAAGATTTTGATGGTTTTTCACAAACTTTGAGACCAAAAAACTTGTTTCTGGCTTTTTTATCTTGAGAGAAACATGACCAACTTTTGACAAGAATCCATTGAGAAAGCTTGAAGTGTGAACACACAAAAAAGATTAGTAGTTTAGCAAAATACGTATCACAACTATTGATGACTAAGTCAACCACTTTCAAGTATTCATCGGAGCAACTCCAATGTCATCGTCATTGAAGACTACCTGAAGTTGATAGAGGGAGTACACATCTTTTGTTTGGATCCAACCTTGCTCGATTTAGAGACCTATAGCTTCACATTCATTTGTTTGAAGGTGTCAACTCGATCAACCCAGAATTTGCTAATATAACGAGGCTGATTAATGCAATAAGGCTACTCAATGACAAGATATTGCTAAGATCATTGGAGAAAATGGGATGCAAATATTTAATAGGAGTAACTGATGTTTATAAAGGAGGTGTTTTTCAGTCGAATGGTGGTGGTTACAACCCATGAGATGGTAAAAAACATCACATTCATTCGCTTGAAGCTGCTTACTTGATCAACTAAAACTACTAGAGAAGAAGATACATAGTGCCCGAACGACGCATCATTTAGGTTAAACCCTAAAAATTAGAGTTTTTAATTTGAGATTTTGATAAATTTCAATTTAATCCATTTTCTTCCAATTGTTTGTAATTGCATTCATGATTGCCTCTCAACTTTTAATTTTTCTACAATTTCACCCCTGACAAACTCAATTACCAACTCTAAAGTTTAGCACCTTTTCTAATTAGATCACTGGTTCATGATTTATGAAAATTGACCCTAAATCAACCGTCAAACTTTTAATTTCTTAAATTTAATCCCTAATTTGATCGATTTCAACCCTTTTATTCACATGCATTTTTTGGTTTGGTCCTTAGTTTTGGATTTCTTAAATTAAGTTCCTAATTGTTCATCAAACTTCAATATTTATGCAATTAAACCACTGATTTGACCAAGCTAACTCTTTAAAATTACAATTTAACCCATAGACTTTAATTTCTTCCAATTAAAGCCTAAAATAATTTTTTCTTGCAATTATGCCCTTGAAAACTCAATTAAACATGAAAAAATTCCAATTAAGTCCTTAAATATCTAATTTTAATTTGTTTTTCCCTGAATTGAATTTTTCTTGTTAATAGGGTCTTCATCAGTTAAAATTGAACTATAAATTTGGGTATTTTGATCCTTCGTAACTAGTCTTTTGACAATTTTATGAACATTATCCATGTTCTTCCTACTAAGGTGTATATATATTTTTTATTTTTCCAACCCTTTAATTTATTTTTTGTATTTTGTATTTTTTTGTATATTTATATAGGGTCCAAAAATAGGTAATAACAATGACAAGTGACAACTAACCATTTTCTTTCTCTTTCGCTTTTTTTTTCTTATGACTTTCTCTCTCCCCTCTCTAACACAAGGATTGAAAAATTAACAAAATAAATTTTTAGACCAAAATAAAAATTATCATAAATTTAGAGTGAGTCATGTATTTTCTTCATGTTTTAATTTTCAGTGATCTATCTTTCAATTTGGTGTTATTTTTCTATAATTTCAAGTTTGAATTTATCTAATTAGACTATAAAATGTCTCGATTGAAAAGGAAAAAAAACTTTCAAAATAAAAACAAAAAGTTCCGAGTGTTTCACCATTCATATGAATAGTGAAATACCTGGAAAAACTTTAATTATTTTAGTATATATGTTAATGGAAGTGGGTTTAAGTAGAGGAACCAAATTACAAAATTAATTGACGAGGAGCTACATTTTTTTTTTTATATATATAAAGTGGAAAGACGTGTGAACTTGTAAAGGGGATAAAGGGATAATAATAATATAGCAGGATTCTGGGCTGATAAACAATGTATCATCTACTTTATTTAATTTTTTTAAAGGGGTGGATGACAAGTCACCTATCCTTTATAAATCTTTTTTTCTATAAAATAAATAGGCTTAATCACGCCGACATAGGTGGAGAGGCTTAGGCATACGAGCCTAGTTTTGTAAAGGCTCTAGAGTGTTGGGCCTCTCGAGCCAGGCTAGCGTGCCTGGGCATGGACTTTTTTTCCCATTAGTTTTTCCTTGTTTTATTATTTTTTTTTATTTTTTAATTATATATTTAGTAAAAGAATTATTAAACCCAATAAAATTCATGACTCTAATCGCAAGTTTGACAGATTGGGCCACAAAACTCTTGTCAATCTAATATATTGTCATGTGTGTGTGTGTGTGTATATATATTTTAAAAAATGTCATGTTTATTTTGTTTTCAAAATCATTTTGTTTATTTTAAATTAATATTTGTGATATGTTTCGTGTTTGTTTTTGTATGATTAATAATTTACTTTTACAAGATTGTTATACTCTTAAGACTTATGTCAGAGCATAGTGTATACATGTGATAATTATTGTGTTTTATTATATTTAAGCATTAATTTTTGGATTTATAGTTATATTTTCTCTAGATGTCAAAAAATATATTAACAACACATGCATGATTATTTTTTTGCGTTGAAAAAAAATTATCTGACTTGAGTTGAATAGATGCGTTAATATTTTTTTTTGTATTTATTGTTATAAATGATTCTCAATTTATTTAATTAAATGCATTCAAAAAATTTTTAATTTATGCTTTATATTTTTTTAATAAAAAACACATTTAAAAAATACAAATTTATTTATTTTATTAAAAAATGTATAATATGGACAATAATATAGATGAAATGCCTTAAAATGATATATAATGTGTTTGAGATTGTGATATATGTTGTTTTTTAAATTTTTTTTTAGAAATGTATTAAAATAATATATTTTTTATTTTATAAAATTTAATTTTAATATTAATATATTAAAAAAATTCAAAAATTAAAAATTAAAAAACTAATTTTTTTTCAAAAACACTAGTGGAAGGGTATTTTCAAAGGTTGAAAAAAAAAAGTATTATAAGAAAAAGAAAAAGAAAAAGAAAAAGGAAGAAATAGTAACATAAGAGATGACGCGAATAAATATTCAGATAATTAATATTTGAGAGTGACAAGTGGAAGGTCCTCTACCTCAAAAAGGCAATTACTTTATATCCATACCTTTCTTGAATCTTTGCCTTCCATCAGTCATCTCTTTACTGTTCTCCGTTGCTGTGTTGAATCAAGAAAAAATGGCAGGGTCTCAGTGCTGCGCTCACCCACCAACCCTAAACCCAAGCAGTGGAGCTGGCCATGTTGAGAAAGTTGGTGGCCTTGACTCTTATGTCTCTGGCTCTCCTGACTCTAAACTTGCCATTCTTCTTGTCTCTGATGTTTTTGGTAAGCTATCATTTCCCCCCAAGAAAATCTTATTTAAAGCGTTAAGGTTGTTTCTTTTTTCGTTTTTCGTTTTTGTTGTTGTTTTAGGGTTTGTCTTCCATTGTCTTGATTATTGTGATCTAATCCTGCATTTATGGCTTGATCTGCAGGATATGAAGCGCCGAACTTGAGGTATGGTTGATCATCCTTTTCTTTTCTATTTTTGATGTGTCATAACCCTCTTGTTTTTAGTACCTAGAAAACACAATTTATTTGAGATGCTTAATATTTGTTTTGCAAATTCTTTTGTATGTCAATCTTGTGATTCAAAGCTAAACATGATGCTAGTTAAATTATTAAAGTTACAATGGATCTATTGAAGAAGAAAAAATATTAAATAAAACTTCGGAAAAGAAAAGGATATATTATGGATTTTCTGTGTGTTCATGATTTTCCAAGGCCATCTGGTGTCAAAACATTCCAAATACAGCTGCTTGATGCATTACTCATCTAACGTATTTGATTTGTGTTTGCATTTTCTTTTCGTTTTCTGAGTTAGTTCAATATGCATTTCTGAAAACTATAATCTGGTTAAAGATATTTAAGCATGCCCATTATTGACACCTGCTTCTGTACTTGACAATGGCTTGTTGGCTAACTAGCAAGTTTCACTACCAACTGTATTGGAAGGGGAGGTTATACTCTGTGTGGTGTGTTAAGGAAAGAAGCATTTAGCTCTTGTTGTTATATCTTTGTTTAGAATGGTGATACTGTGGTTCGTTGTGTTTCTGGGTATACCTGTGTGGCGTGCTGTTTGATAATTTTGTACACTAGTGTGACCTAATGGCAGCTTCTTCATACCGTGAAGGAAACTTGCAGACAAGATTGCAGCTGCTGGATTCTATGCTGTAGTTCCTGACTTCTTTTATGGAGATCCTTTTGCTCCTGACAATGCTGAGAGACCCATTAAAGTTTGGTTAAAGGATCACGACGTGGTTAGTTCTTGGAGATCCTTATGCTACATTGATTCTCTGCTATGGTTTTGTTGAACATCAGTTTTCACGGGCCTTCTGTAAATTTCACACTTCAAGTTGTATGAATTCTATCTAGAATCTTTCACCTGCTTTGATGATGTCATCATTGCTTGCATGAGTTATGTGTATTCTGACTGCCTTGCTGTCATTCCAATCCTTAACAACATTTGAAATTTGAAGTGATCCACATTGGAATGCATTTTTTTTCCTGCATTAATTGTGCACCAACTCAATTTTTTAACATCTTAGCCTGTTTCCATTTTTGACAGCATAAGGGATTTGAAGATGCAAAACCTGTGATTGAAGCTTTGAATAGTAAAGGTGTATCTGCAATTGGGGCTGTGGGCTTTTGTTGGGGTGGTAGGACATCTTTTTCTTATGTGAAGACTGTCATGTATGCTAGAAACCACATCTTCAACTAGAAGTCAATTGAATTCAGTAATCCTCTATTTTGCTTTGTATTGAGCTATGAATGGAGCTCGCTGATTTGGTATTATGATTTCTTCTCAGCCAAGGTGGTAGTTGAACTAGGAAAATCTTCTGCTTTCATCAAAGCTGCTGTTCTGTGTCATCCTTCATTAGTTACTGTAGACGACTTCAAGGGTATGGATTTCCGAGTTAAAGATTCTCAGGCTACGTGCTTCTCTCAGTTATTGTTTTGCTTGTTACAATTTGCATTTTGAAGTAGCTTCAAACAAATAACTCATTGTATTTTGTACGATATGTGTGTGTGGGTGTCCATATATGAATCATTGCAGGGTTCCCATTGTTCTGAGATTTTCTGCTATCTTTTTGCTATGAAGTCCATTTTGTACTTCATTGGATGCGATTTATATTAACTTGCATTCTATTTTTCATATCTTAAAGTAATAAATTTTTCTAACATGCTACTAGACAAAATTTTCTCTATATAATGCTGGTCCGCCTTGAAGTTGGCAGCTTGTCAAGCTACCAAGAATCAATTCTCAAGCTGATCAATTCCTATCATTTGCAGCTTTTTAGCAACTCATAATGTTTGTAACCACTTGCAGAGTTTAAGGTTCCTATTTCAATACTAGGAGCTGAGACAGACCATATGTCTCCACCAGCGCTCTTGAAACAGTTTGAAGAGCTTTTAGCTAGTAAATCTGAGGTAAGAAGACAATACCTTTCTCTAATATATCAAGTGCCTTTTGTAATGTTTTCCTGTGATCCTAGTTACTGGATAGTCTTTCATTAGTTTCTTTAGGCAGCAGCATGATATGTAAGACGGGCAACTGATAACTTTGTAGCAGCATTTCAGAGCTGGTGCCATTTCATTTATTTATTTTTCTTGTCCTATGTAGTAACATGAAAAGACATACAAACTAGAAATTTGTAGCAAAACTGTGGAATTCCACAGGAATTTATTTTTATTTTTGTTTTCCTAGGTAGTAGTATGATAAGACATACAAACTAGGAATTTGTAGCAAAACTGTTGAATTCCACTGGAATTTTCTGTTTTTTTTTCTCAATCTGGCTACCAAATCTCAATGTACCAGGGAAAAAAATAATCTGTGTAGTTTGGGGCTCTTAAATTGTTTATCATTGATTCATGTACACAATTAAATATGTAGGCCTTCGTCCCAGATGAACCTATTGTTTTCTATCCAAAATATAAGATAGTGGTGATACTAACCTAATACCAATCACATTTTTATTGCACACATAAATTGTTTTTCCTGTGGAACTGATGTATTCTTTATTGGTTAGCATTCAGCACTTTCAATCTCTACTTTTCCATCCGTATTTGTTCTTTGTTTACTTTGGAACACCTATGACATCTACTTCTTTACATGTTGGAATGTTTCTTTACAGGTTGATAGCTTTGTGAAGATATTTCCAAAGGTTGCTCATGGATGGACAGTGAGGTACGATGTTGAAGATGAAGCTGCCGTGAAGAGTGCAGAGGAGGCCCATGGAAACTTGTTGGAGTGGTTTGCCAAATATGTCAAATGAGTAGAAACTAGAAATTTGCCCGCGTATGTTGAATTGCAGAGAAATCATGCAGTTTTATTATGCTCGCACTACGTTAAACTTCAATAAAGATGGCTCTTTGATGCTTTGTGACTTCCTTTCACGCGTTCCTTCTTTCCTCCTGTTTCTTTTATATACTTATCTTTTTTTGATATTTTGAGCACAGATTTGAAACCTGGACCGGCCCGGCGGGTCGACCTGGGACCTTGCCGACCCGGGCCTAGAATCGGTCCGGGTCTAAATAAAAACCCGCCTGGAAGTTGGCCCGGAAAAACTCGGTTGACCCGGTGGGTTGACCCAGAACCTGGGCGACCCGGGAAAACCCGGCTGAGACCCGGTCTCCTTTTTTTTTTATACAGACACATTAAACTACATTGTGTAAAACGATGAAGATGAGTAAATGCCTTCCAGGGGGGCTCTATCATTAGTTGGAAAAGCGCGGATTTTCAGGAGAGAAGCAAAATACCTTTCTTTGATCCACCTTGATGGACATGAAAGAGAACAAAAAGAGACGCGTTAAGGTCATGTGATTGAGGCTCGCAGTTGATAGATATGGCTGAGGCTGAGCTGCTGCTAATCTTGACCAAAACCAATGTTAGAGATGAGATTCTTAGTTGAAAGCAAAGTTGTTGATGCTTAGGGATGAACTCATGCTATTATTGGTGTAACTGAAGCTCACAGTTGATAGCGGCTGCTTGCTGTTGAAGAAAGAAACTGTTCACGTTTGAGATCACAATGGTTGAGCTGGTATGTGACCAAGGTGTTGTTGCTAGAGAAGAAGTCACCAGCGGCTAGAAGAGAAAAATTAATTAATTACTCTCTTGCTCTCTAGGTTTTTTATTTTTTTTCTTTCTTTCTTCTCTGTGTGTGTTGGGGAATGAGAGAATAGAAAAGTGTGTTCCAGTGTGGGGTTTTTTTGAGGGATAGATAGATAGGATGGTCATGGATCGTAATTACACAGGACTCTCTGATTATTAAAATGATTTCAAATTTGATGAAACGATCATGTTCCCAAATTCAAATCAATACCCAGTCATTGAACACGAACTTGAATTCAATACCCCTTCTCCTGATCTCACCCCCGAGGATAGTGATTCCACTGACCCGCTTTTTAAGTACATAAGCCAGATGCTTATGGAAGAGAACATGAAAGATCAGCCACACATGTTTCATGATCACTTTGCTTTAAACGCCACTGAGAAGTCATTGTATGTTTCATGATTACTGTGCTGGGGTTTTTTTTTTGGGTTGACCCGGGTCAACCCATCTAACCCGTGACCCAGTCATTAGACCGGGTCGACCATCGGGTCGGGTTTCAAAACTATGATTTTGAGGACCGAGGATTTGTACGTAGAGTAGAATCTCTTTAGAGAAGGTCTGTCTACTATATGGTGGTCTTTGCCCTCGCACTGATAGATTGTACTTTAAACAGCCTGGACCGAAAAGTGTTCTGGGGCTTGGTGTTATTTGAGTAGATTAGGTGAATGGAAATGATGGGCTGGATGGGCTAGTGTTGACCTATATTTAGAGAGGACTTAAGTGAAGAACAAAAGCGACTTAAAGAGACTAGCGTCCTGTTTGTTTGTTTGCTGTAAAATAGTTTTTTTTTTAAGTGAAAGTGAATTCCGGGAAAGTAAATTTTGAAAAAGTGAATTATTTTATAATGTTTGGCAGTGTAATGAAAAATAAGTTGGAAAACACTTTCCAGTGTTTGGTTATGTCATGGAAAATGAGTTGGAAAATAACTTATTAATGTTTTATTTTTCTCAAGTTTATTAAAATAATGAGGAACAAATCTTACAAATTAAAAAGTTGAATGAGAATGAAATTGAAAAAAAATATAATTTCATAAATTATCTCTAATAAAATAAGTAGTAATCAAAATAATAGAGATCAAATCTAAATAAAAAAAAATGAAAGATAAAGAAATTAAAATAATAATAATTAACATTTCATAAATTATTTCAAATAAAATAAGTAACAATCAAAAGAATGAGGACCAAATTTGATATATAAAAAATTTTAATAAAAAAATGATAAGGGAAAAATAAATAATAATTATAAAAATGAGAACTAAAGTTAATATAAAAATTAAATTTTAAGAGATGAAATTGAAAAATAAATATTCAAAACAAAATATATATAGCAATTAAAAGTTTGAGGATCAAATTTGATATAAACAGTAAATAATGTCATTTTTAAATTTTTCACAACTTTTGGAAAGTGTTTTCCACCCAAATTTTCCAAGAAAACATTTTCTTGGAAATCAAGTCAAATTTTCCTTTGACTGGAAAGTGTTTTTTGTTGACCAACTTTTTTAATGGCAAACAAACACAGGAAAGTTTGGAAAATGATTTTCTGGAAAGTGAATTCCGGGAAACAAACATAGCCTAGCAAAGAAAGTGAGAGTTTTGAACACAAGTGGATTTTTAGAGGGTAGATGATAGGAGGGTTGAAACTAGCTCATGGAGATGATTTGTCTGTTCCTGTTTGTCTGTATGGTGTTTGTTTCATAGTTTGTCAACACTGCTCACTATGTAACAGGCCTGAATCCCTGAAGTTTGAAAGTAAAATCGATGCCAAAAACTGTTTGATGGTAAAATTAAAATTGTATATATAGTTGAAGGGTATTTTAAGAGATCACGATAAAAATACTGGGATAGTTAATATTGAGAGTGACTAGTTAATTAGTACTTAAAAGTGCATTCTCATTAAGGCTTTATATCATCATATTACACTAAAGTATCATTAAATTCCCTAACTAAAGCATTTTTTATAATAACAAGTCTGATAATATAATATATCTTTACTTTATGATAAATGCTTGTTTTGAATGCAGGTATATCTCACAATTCAAAGGATTGATTGATGTGATTAACTATTGAAAGTGAAGAGACAAAAAGAGAACAGGCTAAGAGAAGAGATGTTGGTTCAATTCCAAACTGGAACACCATTCGGTTATTGGATCATAACTGGAGTTGTAGAACTTGAATTTAGGTCTACTTTATATGGATGGAAAGCTAAAATATAGATCTAAAACTTTCATAAGGAGTCCAAGACTCAATGTTTCCATTTTCAAGTTCAAATCTTAGCAACAAAGAGAAGTCGGAACCTGTCCTGCAGCTCAAACATTGTTCGGTTTTCAGCTTATATCTTGAGTTATAGAAGTCCAAATGAGCTATGCTTTTTTTTGTTGGAAAGATAAGACAATTTCCCACAGATTTCATGGAACAAAGGGCTTAAATTCTGATGTTAGTAATGATATTTTGGCCAGCCAACAATGTCAATAACCAGCAGCCATCAATGTCAATAACCAGCAGCCAAATCAATGGTTGGCCACCAACCAAATAGCTTGTCAACCAGTTTGTCAATCAATAAATAGTTCCACATCTTAGCCTATAAAAGAAGGCATTTGCCATGTATTTAATCATCTTGGTTTTCAGATCAAGATCATGTTCTTGCTTTCTTTCTTTATATTTTTGTAATGCTTAAGTTTTGCTTTCATTAATCTCTTGTTTATGCTTTTCATCATAACTATGTTTTTATCTAGTTTATTTATGTTCTTCTTCTTTATTATGTTTAGCTAAGTTAATTATGTTAAGGTGAAAATGTTTTACTAATGGTGTTAGAATATGTATAATATAAACTCAACATGGATTTCAATGTTTATATCCAAGGAAGTTTGCTATTAACATGTCTTATCTTTTTATCTTACCAATTCGTAATACCTTACTTGTTAAATGGTTAATCTAGATTTGTGTTGTATAACACTTGGTACATCAAATGCTTGATCCTTCCTAGTTTTCGGCCGACATCGTTGTTATGCTAGGAACTTGATTTGTTGTTAACATAAGTTAGCAACATGAATGCCTGATGATATTTATAAGTTAAATAGGATAATTAATATGATCATGTTAATACTTTATAATGAGCCATTAACGATAAATCATCCGATTGGAACCTCCTTTGTGTGTGGTTTCCAATTGAGGAATAAAAAGAGTTTATATTATATTTATTTGAAATACCATTAGTGGATCCTCTAACATTGACATCTGTTTTATCATTGTTTAATCCTTACATCAATATCACATCCCAAAACTCTCTTCAACTCCTTTTCTGTTATTATTCTTTTCAAATCTTTATCTTTATTTGTAATTTATATAGTTGACTTCCCTGTGGTTCGACCCCGGTCTTGCCGGGTTATTTATTACTTTGACACTCCTGCACTTGGGATAAGACATCAACTCTTTGATCGTGTCATTAGTTGAATTTTATATCCGCACCTTTTGTTAGACCGCCACGTTAATCTGAGAGGAGTTTTAAGCCAAATTCTAAATATTTGGGATAAGCAGAGGACATGCGGGATCATGGCATGTGTATACATGCATGCAATATTGGAGGTTAAAATGAAAGAAATGCAACGTTGGAGGTTAAAATGAAAAAAAGTGCAACAGGAAATGGTCTTTCATCATTGCAAGTTTTATGTCATTTTATTTCTGTTATGATTGTTCTATTTTTTTGTTTTGTTAATTCTCTGTTTTATGTGGGTAGAGCCCATTTGCTTACGATTAGTTTTTCCTTGTAATTCGGTTTATTTGTTTGTTTGGACGGGGCTTGCTTATTTAAGCAGCCAATGCTTTCATTAAAGGATAAGAAAAATTTGCATTCAACTTGTGGTACTTTTCTCACCCGAAGAGAAAACAAACTTTATTAGCCTTTTACATTTTGCGTTTGGGATGTATCATTGGTATCAGAGCTTGGTTTCCAAATGGGAACTAATAAAGAGCGTATTGAGCACTTGGAATCTGAACTTGGTGTAGTTCAAGAAGGACTGCTGCGAATGGAGGAAACACTCAATCGACTTTCAACTGTGTTGATCACAAATCATGAAAATCCCAACCACGGCAACCATCCAGGCAACGATGGGGGTCGGCAGATCGTCTCCGCTAAAACAGCGAAGCTAGAATTCCCATGATTTGTGGGGGATGACCCAACCGAATGGTTCAACTGTGTGCATAAGTTTTTCGAATACCAAGGCACGGCAGAAGCCCAAAAGGTTTCCATGGTAGCATACCAAAAAAGAAGGCTAACTAATGGTGGCAATAGATTCATAGGATGTTTAAGGATGGAGGATACATGTTTTCATTGGAGAAATTCAAGGAAGAACTTTGACCTTGCTTCGGATCCTCGGAGTGTGAGGACTTCAACGAAGCTCTTTCCCGTGTCAAATAGCTAGGAAATTTGCGTGACTACCATCGCGAGTTCAAAAAGCTTGGCAACAGGGTCTAAGGATGGACTTAGAAGGTGTTGATGGGCACATTCATGAGGGGTTTGAAGACAAAAATAACGGATGGTATTCAGATGTTTAAGCCACGATCACTCAAAGAGGCCATTAACTTAGCATGGATAAGGGACGACCAACTCGCACGATAAAGGAGGTTCATGCGACCACTATCTAAATGAGCTCTGTTCGCTCTTCCACAAACCACTCGTGTAGCTCCTGCTACACTTGCGGGTCCCATCAAACGTTTGTCCTAGAAAGAAATGTAGAGGAAAAGAGCACAAGACCTATGTTTCAACTGTAATGAGCGTTTTATAGCAGACCATATATGTCAAAAGCTACAGCTGTTACTCTTGGAGGGCCATACAGGTAACATGATGTGTGAGGACATTACGGATCAACAGCTGTTAGAAGATGGCAATGGGGGAGATACAATAGTGGTGCAGGAATCTGAACTTGAACCATAAATAACCTTGCACGCTTTAACAGGTTGGACAACACCGGAAACCATGCGTGTATCGGCAAAAATAAGGTCACACAAAGTAATAGTTTTAATTGACAGCGGATCGACACACAACTTCATCAGCAATCGCTTAGCAAGTATGCTCAGGTTGCCAGTCATCCCAACTAAATCATTCCATGTCCAGGTGGCTAACGGGGAAGGATTAACATGTCAGGGGCGTTACGATAAGGTGCGGGTAGAGTTACAAGGCACCGAATTTTACCTCACCCTTTTCTATTTGCTTTTAACAGGTATTGATCTTGTCATGGGAGTTCAATGGCTTGAAATGCCGGGATCTATGATTTGTAACTGGAAATAGTTGACCATGGATTTTATTTGGGAAAATTAAAACCGTAGGCTGCAAGGGGTGGATGTCCAAACCATTCAGGCAGCTTCACCAATAGAAATAACGAAGGAGTTTCGCTGTGGACATGCACTCTTTGCTGTGTGTTTCCAATTAACCAGGGAAACCGTACCACCTGAATTACCAACTAAAGATGACAACCAGAATATGCACTGTTTGTTGAAGGAATATGTAGACGTGTTCTAAGAGTCATCAAGATTACCACCTGCACGTGATGTGGATCATTGTATCACGCTAAAAGAGAGAATTGAACCTATTAATGTACATCCGTACAGGTGTGCTCACGTCCAAAAAACTGAAATCGAGAAACAGGTCCAGGAAATGCTAGATTTAGGACTCATCCGTCCTAGCACCAGTCCATTCTCGTCGCCGATGCTACTGGTAAAGAAGAAAGATGACAGTTGGTGATTTTGTACATATTACCATTCACTTAATGTCATTACTATCAAAGATCGTTTTCCTATTCTGATAGTTGATGATATGTCAGAAGAATTATATGGTGCCGCTTACTTCACCAAATTAGATTTGAGAGCCGATTATCATCAAATAAGAGTAAATCCTTCTGATGTTAATAAAACTAGTTTTCATACTCATAATGGTCATTACAAATATCTCATAATGCCTTTTGGCCTGTGTAATGCACCCTCGACATTCCAAGTCATCATGAACTCAATATTTTGACCTTACCTTCGAAAGTTTATTTTGGTCTTTGTTGATGATATTTTGGTCTAGAGTCCTACTTGAAATGAACATCTATTACATGTTAGACAAACATTGGAAACTTTGTGACAACAACAATTCTTTGCCAAGACCAATAAGTACGTGTTTGGTCAGCAAGAACTGGAATACTTGGGGCACATTGTCACACATCAGGGAGTAAAGGTTGATAACAGTAAAATTGCAGCCATGGTTGCATGGCCACCCCTCACTACTATTTCTAAGTTATGTGGTTTTTTAGGCCTAACATGATATTACAAAAAATTCGTTTAGAACTACGACATCATAGCAAGACCCCTGAACAATTTGCTTAAGAAGGGAAAATTTGGCTAGAATGAAGAAGCCAACATAACCTTTTTGGCTCTCAAACAGGCAATGACAACTACGCCTACATTAGCTATGCCTAATTTTGATGACTATTTCACCATTGAAACCAATGCATCTGGGGACAGAACTGGTGTAGTTTTGTCACAATAAGGCAAGTCGATAGCATTCATGAATCGAGCCTTGGGGGTTACAAAAAAATCCTGGTCTACTTACACTTAGGAGATGCTAGCATTGTGGAGGCCATACGCTTATGACATCCTTATTTCATGTGAAAACAATTCTTCATTCTCACTAACCACTGTAGTTTGAAATATTTCTTGGAACAGCATGTGGCCACGCTTGAACAACAGAAGTGGGTGATCAAGCTTCTGGGCTATGATTATGAGATTATTTATCGCCCAGGCCGTGAGAATTTAACAGCGGATGCCCTCTCACATAAATCTAGTAGTCTAATTCTTCACCATTTGCATATGCTGACAGTGACCATATGGAATGAAATTCAAAAGGCTTTTGCGGGAGACTCTTACATCCAATCTCTAACTTGCCTGGCCAAGGATCAACCAACTAAACCATATGTATGGCGTAATGGGTTGCTGTTCTTTAAAGAAAGAGTAGTCATTCCCTTTCAAACAACACTACGATCACAATTACTTCATGAAATGCACGATAAAAAAATTAGAGGACACTCTGGGGTCTTACAAACGTTCAAGAAATTATCTCAACAATTTTACTGGCCTAAAATGTACCAGGCGATGTAAGAGTATGTCAAAAAATGTGATACTTGCCAGCGGGTGAAGTCTGAAACGTTGTCTCCAGTAGGGCTCCTACAGCCGTTACCAGTTCTATATCAGGTCTAGGACGACATCCCTTTAGATTTCATTGAAGGCCTACCGACATCCCAAGGCAAAGACATGATCTTAGTAGTTGTTGACCGTTTGAGTAAGTCTGCTCATTTTCTACCCTTAACTCATCTTATTGCTAAAGTCATGGCAGAACAATTTGTAGAATGCGTCATTAAATTGCATGGTTTACCCAAGTCCATCATCAATGATCGAGACCCCATCTTTATTAGAAAATTATGGCAAAAGTTTTGTCACATGTCCAACACCAAATTAAAACTCAGTTCCGTCTATCATCCACAGACAAATGGACAAACAGAGGTTGTTAATCGCTGTGTTGAGCAATATCTCTAGAGAATGGTTCATTAGTGGCCGCGCCGGTGGAGCAACTACCTTTCATAGGCTGAGCTTTAATACAATACAACTTATCACGCGTCCACTGGGATGACCCCTTTTCAGGCCCGATATGGATGTTTACCTCCTGCAATTCCTAATTACCATAATAGGTGTTCTTCCGTTCAGGAAGTAGACCTCAGTCTAGAGGCTCGTGACGAGCTCTTGCATCAACTCAAATATAAACTGGAGACTTCCATTAATCACATGAAACAACTTGCCGATAAAAAACATCGAGATATTTCTTTCGAAGTTGGGGATTTGGTGTTTCTTTAGCTGCACCCCTACATGCAATAGACCGCCTTCAAACACGCCTACCAGAAGCTAGCTAGTCACTTCTACGACCCATATCTAGTGACACAAAAAATTAGAGCCGTCGCATACAAACTTCACATGCCGAATGGTGCTCGCATTCATCCTGTCTTCCACGTCTCGCTCTTAAAAAAGTATATTGGCGAGTCTGCAGTGCCTTCAAAAGAACCGCTACCCGTTACTGATGATTAGGTGGTTATACTCGAACCTCAGCATATCCTGGACACTCGTTGGGTCAAACAAGGAAATAAATTTGAAGAAGACTCTTTGGTACAGTGGAAACATCTACCAGTTGAAGATGCCACATAAGAGCCCTATCAGTCTTTACTTGAGCGATTTCCTTCTGTGGACCTTGCGGACAAGCGTCCACTTAATGAGGAGGGTATTATTAGACCACGTCGATCTGATAGGAGTCTTAAGCCAACTCCTAAATATTTGGGATGAGTATAGGACGTGCGGGATCTTGGCATGTGCATATATACATGCAATGTGGGAAAGGGATGGACTGGGTTATGGAGGTTAACGTGTAGAAGTGCAGTAGGAAATGGTATTCCATCATTGCAAGTTTTATGTCATTTTATTTCTGTTATGATTGTTCTGTTTTTTTTCACTTTGTTAATTCTCTATTTTACGTGGGTAGAGTCCATTTGCTTACGATTAGTTTTTCCTTGTAATTTGGTTTATTTGTTTGTTTAGACGGGGGCTTGCTTATTTAAGTAGCCAATGCTTTCATTAAAGGATAAGAAAAATTTGCATTAAACTTGTGGTACTTTTCTCACCCAAAGAGAAAACAAACTTTGTTAGCCTTTGACACTTTGTGTTTGGGATCTATCACCTTTCTTGAATCTTTGCTTTCAATCACTCATTGATCACCATCTCTTTATTGTTTTCCGTTGCTCTGTTGAACCAAGAAAAAAAGACAGGGCCTCAGTGTTGTGCTAACCCACCAACCTTAAACCCAAGCAGTGGAGCTGGCCATGTTAAGAAAGTTGGTGGCCTTGACTTTCATGTCTTTAGCTCTCCTCTCTTTAAACTTGCCACTCTTCTTGTAAGCTATTATTTTTTAGCAAAACTATAATGCATCGTTTTAAAATATTTAATTTTTATTTATTTTAACCATCCTTCTTGCCTTTTTAGATGCAAATTGGCTAATCAAAGTTATAAAATCCAGCTTTACTAATAGATGCTTCTCTATACATAATATAGCTAATTCATTTAGTTTTTCTTGTAGCATCGTTGTCCTTAAACAAGATTTAATTAATTTTCGAAAAACTTCTTTCAGCTATTACAACAGCTACAGTCTTATAGGTATTGTCAATAAAATTCTATAAGCAATACATGTATTTAGAAAATGATTTAATTTTATTATATAATCTAATATTTCAAGTGCAGTACTAGTTTCTGTTTGTAAAATTTCTCTAACACTTTTAATTCTAGGAGCATATCTAAACATTTAATATCATAATACATGTCATGCTTTAAACTATTTTCAAGAACTAAACAACTTTCTTTGAAAGCATCATTACTTAAATTTCTCAACTTCTCAAGGCTAAATAAAAAACCAAACAACTTTTCATACGTAGTAAATTGTTTAAACCCATTTTGAATTGAGAAAATTGCTTGATCTACTATGTATTAGAAATAATTAATTCAAAAATATCCTTCATCTGTTAATACTATGTTATCATCAACAATTTCATAAAAAATTCTAGATCTATGAATCATACATTTTTCATGAAATACCAATTCTATTTCCATTTCAACTACATTTCTTTAGCAGAAATCATAGCATCCTTGAATTCTGTTCTTTATAACTTTTTAAGTATGATATAAGACTTTATAGTTGATCTATAGCAACATCATTATGATGTATTTTTTTAGATTGTAAACTCTTACTAATTAAATTGACACAAAGCAACAAGTCATACCAAATATGCATACCTAATAAAAATTCAAGAATTTCAAATTCATATGTCGCTAAGCAATTGGCTTCACTTTATATCTTAGGATCTTCACTTATTTTTGCTAATTGTAGCAAAGAATCTCTAATTTTTAGAGCTTGATATCTTATAGCCTTAATACTTTCAATTTGACTTTCCCAAAGTGTTTGTGATAATTGTTTAAAGGATAAAATTAGATTATCTTGTAATATTTCCCATCTTTTTGTAGAAGTGGAGAACCTTGAATATATATGTTGATCTACAACAAAAAATGATATAGCCTTAGAACATGAATTACTCATATCACATAAAACCAAGTTTCAATAACGACAACCACATATGGTGTAAAAAGCTCTACCATTAATGTCTAAAAGTCTCTTTTGTACACCTTGGTATTTTCCTTTCATATTAGAGTCATTAACATATCCTTGTCCCTTTATGTTATTAACTTCAAGTTTATGTTTCTCTAATGCATTTATATGTTCATCAAAAAGATCATTTCTAGATGTGTCATGTACATTAAAAAACTCAAGAAATTATTCTTCTACTTTTATTGGACTTGTCGTTAAATCTACACATTTTAAAATAAGAGTTATTTGCTTATGATGACACTTATATGAAGAGTACAATCAAGTATAATTGAAAAGTATTTTACTTCTTTAACTTTCTTTGTTATAGCATTTTTTACATTAGATGCTAATAGTTTTATCAATTCATTTTATATATAGTGTCCTAAATAGTGATTTTGGATTTCTCCACCTCGAATTCTTAGAACATGTTCTTGCATAATCAAATCAAATTCTGTGATCATTTCAATTAGACCTAAAAAAAATTCTATTATTCTTTTGGTAGATCTTTTCATTACTTCCATGCAATGCTAGATTATTTTTAGCAAGAGTTTTCACTACAACTATGATTCTCAATAATATTTTGTTCCCATGTCCTTTTTCTTTATTGAATGATCTTGTAGATGTTTGTTAATTGTCTTCTTTTTAAACAATCTCAATTCTAAATCAATCCAACCAAGCAATTAGTAATATGTTCACTACCTGTTTCATGACTTACAAGTTTATCACTAAGATGCTTCCAATCACTAGCTCCTTCGTTTACTAATCAACTTGAACTAAACTTAATGCGAAATAATTTACAACAAAATTAGTAAACATTATTAGAAGATTTTGAATGAACTAACCATCTCCTATCTTGTGTTTCTCCATTGGCAATTTTCAGTGTAAAATGCAACTAAAAAATTTATATTCATATTGGACCCCTTTTTACTAGAATATCTCTTAAACTAGTATCAATATTTTTCTATTGAGCAGGATCATAAATAACTTTTTCATTAGAATTAGAATCACCATCAGCATCTATATTTTCTTCAATCATATAATCATTTGTTTCTACTCTAGGTTCATCATTATTTTCTAAGTCATTATTATTACTAGTATTTATATCAATATTTATCAAGTGCACCTTTTTGAGATTGAATCAATATCAATTCTTTTTTTTTTTAAAGTTTTTCATAACCAGATGTATATTTTCTTCTAGACATTATAAAAATAAAATACAACAATTCAATAATATATAAAATATAAAAATATACTAAATTAGAAAATGAAGAGGAAAAAAACATGTAATAAAGGTTGGAAGGAAATTTATGCAGCCACTCATTAGGTTCTTATGTGTGTGACTCATTAGGTTTTCTAATAAGTTGGTCTAAATATAAATCACAATCCTAAATAAAATAAGATTAAATCAATTAATTTATTATCAATTTAATAATTTATTGATTTATATTTGAAGATCTAGTATAATATCTAACAACTTGTATGATTATGTAAATAATGACTGATTTCTCAATGTAATTATTATTTTTTCATCAACAATGTTTCAATTTAGATATTATAGCATAAAATGTGTCTACTATATCAAATCATGTTTGTTCTCACAACATAGTCATTAATTATTTGAATCAGATTTGAAAGTATTTTCAAATCTCATTCCACCTTAAGCAATAATTTACAATGAATACTATTTGAGAACATATGAAATGTTTTTTCTAATTCATCTAAGGTGATGAATCCTCTTTTGATTGCTCAAATACCTTCATATATTTCATGTTATACCCAATATCTTCCATTTTGTTACCCCTGATTAGAACGTGTAACAGGATTAAAACATAACATTCCTTATATAAGATAACTTAGTAATCTCAAGTCTAAAGACTACTAACACAACCGTCATGTGAGCTTTTCCATAGACACAAATGATCTCACCATATGAAATTCTTATTTGAGTCAGTTCAGAATACATGTCATTAGACAAGAACCTAAATATTAGTTTCAAGTATCTCTTTTACCTCAACTTATGAGAATAATTGCTTCATTTTATAAAAGGAAAGAACATAATATATACAAATCTTAATAGCTCTAATTAATGTCCAATTTCAATACCTTGATGCAATAAGAATTCCATAATTATTACAACTTTATAATTCTCTTTACAAAACATTTTTGTTTAAAGGACTTTATCCTTACTCTATATTCATTAATCAAATATTTGATGAATATTAAGGAAAAATAAAGCCTTTATTAAAAATTAAATATGTTACATGAACAAAATCAATGCCACATGTAACCAATCGATTGGTTACAAGACATATAAACTAACATGTTTCTACATGGACCTTTTTGTGGTTAGTTTTTACTAGATCAGTAAACTACACTATCTTACGAGTCATATCAATTTATTTTTTAGTGCAAAACTGAAATGTGTGTATAGAATTTTTTTTTTATCATGAATTCAAAAATCAATACACATTGGACAATATGCTTTTTAAATATTGAGACAATGGTATATCAGATGATATTTTTTTTTTTAATACTTAGATGATGACTTATTAGATTGATATGTGCTAACTTGTCAAATTAACGACTCGAGTTATGAGACCATGATAATCCCATAGAAAATAAATCAAAACAAAACATGAAGTTCAATTACTGGCCAACAAAATATTGAACGATGAAATTTTTTTAAAAAATGATTTTTAAAAGAAGATATAAAAAGCTTGAGTTAACTCGAATAAACCTCCCAAATCCGTGACACAAGTCATGATAATGAGATTACCTCATGGAAAGCCAATTGAAAAAAAATACCAAACTCAATTTCCCAACATTCAAATGTTAAAGGATGAGATTGAAAAAAAAATTTAATTTTAAGAAATGATAAAAAAGATTTGAGTCAACCTAAGTTAGCTTATCAAACCCGTGAACTGGGCCGACCTTTCACGGGTTATGAGATTGAGATAAGTACGTAGAAAGCAAATCGAAATAAATCATGAAATCCAATACCCAACCAATTCAATTTTGAAGGATGAATTTGAGAGAAAAATCAGACAACATAAAATACAAAAAAAAAAGACTCAATCTAACCCAGACTAACTTGTCAAACTCTAGACCCCAGTTCCGATACCAAGATAGCCTTATAAAGAAAATAAAAAATTTTCACAAAGTTCAATTCTCAACGAACTTAATGTTGAATAATAAAATTAAAAAAATCAATTAAAAAAAGATAATAAAAAAAACCCTAAGACAACTCAAGTTAACTTGCCAAACCTGTGACCCGATTTATGATACTTAAATTATCCAATAGAAAAAAAAAACCTAATTCCTAGACATCTGATGACATTAATTAAGATAAGATGGCAGCGTTGGAAGCCAGAATCAGGGCTATTGAAGGGGTAGATATGTACGACTTAGTACAGGTTGCGAAAATGAGTCTAGTCCCGAATGTGGTTGTACTAAAGAAGTTATTTGTTCCTGATTTTATCAAATACTTTGGAATTCAATCCCCGTGACTCACCTCATATCCTATTACAATAAAATGATAGAAGTAGTGCATAATGAGAAACTACCATTGTATTTTTTTAGGATAGTTTGAGTGGGGCAGCTTTGAGCTGGTACATGAGATTGGACAGCACAAAGATCTAAAGATGGAAAGATCTGGTAGATGTTTTTGTCAAGTAATGCAAGTATAACATGGTCATTGCTCCCGACAGAACCAACCTATCCAATTTGAAGAAAAGGGATAAGGAAAGCATAAGGGAGTATGCCTAGAGGTGGAGAGATCTAGATGCTCAAGTTTATCCCTCACTCTTCGATAAAAAACAATGGCCACTATATTTGCTAATATCCTTAAGGTGTTGTATTATGAGCACGTGTTAGGTAGTTCGACACAACAATCGTTGCAGTATTTGAGAGCATCGAATAAGGAGTTAGGAGTGGTAGAGTTTCTGCGCCCATCGAGAAAAAGGGCTTCAAAGGAAAAAAAAAAGGAGGTCAACTATGTTAAAGGTGACTACAAGGGTAAGGAAAATCAATTTCAAAGCTACCACACTCCAAACCCTCCATCCTAAATTGCCAATATCAATTTCAACTCTCCATTTCCTACCAAAAACCTGAGCCCCAAAACTTCCAAGCCAAAAACTAAACTGAAAATTTCCCAAAGAAAAATTATCAACGAGTCCAAGAACAACTACCTTCATACCGCTATCCCTAAATGAGATGTATCAAAAGCTACTAAACATCAGGCATGTAGCTCCAGAACCGTTGACACCTCTATAACCACCTTACCCTAATTGGTATAAGCTAGAAGTCACTTGCGAGTACCATGCTGGCGCTGCATGATATAACATTCATACGTGTAATGCCTTCAAGAAGAAGCTCATGCGGCTGATTAAAGCTGGGTGGATAACATTTGAAGAAACTTCGAACATAAGTACAAACCCCCTACTCAATCATGCTTTAGGTAGTGGATCAATAAATGCACTTGAGGCAGAATGCTCGAGAAACCTAAGAGCACTGATGGCAAGAGCAAGATGCGAAAAAGACAATATGGATTCTCAAGGGTGTCCATGATAGAGGTTGAAGTTTTTTGTCCACACCATTGATGAGATTCCTAGAAGAGTTTTTTGTGGGGAGGCTGGCCGAAGAGGAAATGTACTAGCGTTGGAAAATGAAGCTTGTTCCCATTGTATCAAAAAAATAACTACCTTTGTCTAATTATGCTTGTAAAATTATTTTGATTTTATCATGTTTCAAACTATTTTAGTCTTGTCAACAACTTGACTCATAATGCCACAATACCTTCTTTGTCAAATGAGCCATTTTTTAAATAAGATCATGTGTTTTCTCATGTTCATGATGTACCTTATTTTTTGTTGTTGTTTCACATAACACACCTACATGAGCACACCATTTACTCACAAAACCATTGCACCAAGAATTCTTTGGTGTATTTCCCTTTCCCTAAAAAAAAACTATGCATGATCTCATGCTTTTTTAAAGGTTTCTGAAAAAATCAAAGTTTTAGTACAAAAACAGAAATTATATTGGTGTTTGTTCTGATAAACAAGTTCTAGAAATCCAAGTGATCTCCTAAAAAGGTGACCATACACCTAGAAAAACCTGAAGAGTAACCTAAACACTATGGGATGACTTCAAAGCTGAGTTTTGGTTGAATGAATAATGAGAAACCATTCTGCATAATCATATGAAAGAAAGAAAAGCTTACCGAGTCTAAATGCATGCATTTAAAATGAGGAAAAACCATATTTGATAATCCTTTCACAAGGCTAAATTTATCCTTTGCGGTTCTTAATGAGCTTATTAAGTTTCTCTTGAAAAATAACCTTGGCTAGGATCACACATTGGAGGACAAGTGCAAGAAATATGCAAAAAGATTCTCAATGATTCAAGGTGCCCAAACAAAGCTAGAGTGGCATGAAAGAAACTAAAGAATCAAAAAGGTTTGAGCATACCACAAAAATAACTAATATGATGACAATGCTCAAAACCAAATGAAGAAAAAAATAAAGATGAAAAGCCTAAGCCTAACACCAGGAGGCAAGATGGAACATTTTGCAATTCAAGGTCCAGAAATCCATGGACCAAAAAGAGGTCGGTAGGCAATAGCCAAAGCATACGTTACGTGCCTAATCAAGCCCTTTTTGATAAAAGGCAGACAATCTGGATCGGTAGGCAATGTTTTCCCATATGAAACAAGCTCCATGAATGCTTTGAAGACTGGTTTTTTAAAACCCTCAAATTGAATCCTGAACCATTTTGACCAACAAAATATCATTTCACATTTTCACCAAAAGCAAAACAAAAATTTTCAACACATATGAAGACATGTTCATGGGAATCGCTTGAATTATTTCAGAATAAGTTTGCTTTAAACCAACATCAAAGTGATTTCTGTGTCTGGAATAACTCCGAATTTTCAAAAATTCTTCATGAAAACAACTCCTTGTAAATAACCAAATCTTCTTTTGCACAGCCCCATCCCTAAAGAAAACTTGAATTAAACACTTTGGGGTATGATTAGGCTGGGGGGCAATCCAACAAACACATAATAGGGCGGCTCCATGATTCCTTTTTCTAAGAAAATAGAAAATATAGGGCAAAGCTAATGACTTTTGAGATAAAGGTTTGTAAATATGCTGATGTCGTGCCCTTTCTAGAGGTTAAGATCACAAGTTATGATTCGAGTAAACAAGAGCAAAAAAGTCATCAAAGCTTACTATAGAGACTCAAACTTTTAAGAAAAGGAAAACTCCATGAAGGAAGGGGACCTATATTTCTCAGGTAAGTATACAAGCATATTGATTATAATGCATTACTTTGATCTTTGAAAGATTAGTGTTTTACCAATAAGTCTCTTTCGAGTGCGCCTTTAAGTCCTCATCTCTAACGTAGTGTGTTTGTAAACTTATATCCTTTTGATGTGCATTTGAGCTCTCATCTCTCAGATAGTGGCCTTCAAGCCCTATCTTTTCCTTTTTAGAGCACATTTGAGACCTCACATCCCGGATAATGCGCTTCTTAGCCTTATCTCTATGTTCCTTCAGAGTGTGCTTTCTAGCCCCCACTTCTCAGTTAGTGCGTTTTCTAATCCTATCTCATCTTTTCCTTCCATGTGTATTTTCTACCCTCACTTTTCATATAGTGTGCTTTTTAGCCCTATCTCTAATCCTATCTCTTGCCCTTTAGAGAGCGTCTTTGAACCCTTAACCCAAGTAGTGCGTTTTCTAACTCTACCTCTTTATGAGTGCACCTTTGAGCCCTCATCTCTCAGATAGTGTGTCTTCAAGCCCTATCTTTTTTTTCCCTTTAAATGCTCATTTGAGCTCTCATCTCCTAGATAGTGCGCTTTCGAGCCCTATTTTGTCGTCCTTTCAAGATATCTCTGGTCAAATCTTTTCGCCAGGTAATTTGTATTTTTTTACCTAGATAAGTCACCCATTACAATCAGATCACTTTGAAAAATCTTTTCATTTTTTGCCTGGGCTGATCTCCCATTACAATGAGATCATTTTAAAAAAATTTTTTGTATTTTTCACATAGGCCGATTGCCTATTACAATGAGACCACTTTGAAAAAAAATTATGTTTTTTACCTGGGCAGGTCGCCCATTACAATAAGACCACTTTGAAAATCTTCGCATTTTTTACATAGGCAAGTCACCCATTACAAAAGACCACTTTGAAAATCTTTGTATTTTTCACCTTGGCAGGTCACCCTACTATAGATATATGACATAATTATAGACAACATATAAAGGAATGAATTAAGTAAAGGAATAAAACATTAACATGTTAATGCATCAATATGAGTTATTTAAAATGCTTTCAAATGAATCCATAACTAATACGTTTACTAGAATGACAACTATCACTGATAATTTAGATGCTCTTAGCAGAACTTACACTAATATCGATATCAAAAGCAAAATTCTTAGGTCATTATCAAAGACTTGGGAAACTAAGGTGATGACAATTTGAAAAGCCAACGATCCCATAAAAATTCCATTAGAGAAGCTCATTGTTTCTTTAATGACAAATGAAATCACCATGGATGAACAAGAACGAGAAGTAAATCCAAAGAAGATTTTGGCATTCAAAACCATACATTATGTTGATAGTGAATGATGATGGTAAAACAATTGAGAAGGATATTACACTAATCACAAAATAATTCCAAAACTTCTTATGAAAGAAACAAAGAGAAAAAAAGATTCTCAAATTTCAAGAATAATAAGAATAAAGAAGATTCAAGCAAGGAACTTCTAAGATGTTTTGAATGCAATAAGAAAGGACATGTCAAAGTAAATTGTTCACTTCTTCAAAACAAAGGGAAGAATCATCATCACAAGAGAGTAATGAAAGCTACATGGAGTGAAGATTCAGATTGTAGCTCTAACGATGAAGAAAAAAAGTGGCAAATATGTGCTTTATGGCAATTAAAAGTAGAAATGAGGTATATTCTTCGGATGATGAAACCAACCCCTCTTATGATGAACTAAATGATGCATTTGAATCATTATATGATGAATTTAAAAGCTTAGGATCTAAATATAATTCATTGAAAAAGATGCATGCAAATCTAAAAAATAAAAATAATGGTTTGCTTAAAAATGTGATAAAGTAACACAAGTAAATGAATCATTATGTCGTATTGCTTGTTGTTCATAATTTATAGAGGATTTGAAAAATAAAAATGATGATATTATAAATGATTTGAAGACTTGACTTCAACTTTAGCTAAGTGTACTCAAGGTAGAGATAAATTGGATTTTTTGTTGGGAGGACAAAACAAAAGCCTAAATAAAAGTGGTTTAGGTTTCAATGGTGTAGAAAAACAAAAATTGAATGAGCATGTTAATCAATCTAGCATGTATAGTTGTTTTTCTATATGTGATTTTTGTTATAGGAAAGATCATTTATCACATAAATATAGATTAAAGAAAAATGGCATTCCAAAAAATATGTTGTGGGAATCAAAAGGTATAATACCTAATAAACAAGGACTCGATGTTAAAAGGGTACCTAAAAATACTTCCCGCAAGAATTCTACAAATGGAGAAGCAAGGAAAGTGTTCCAATTAAAAACCAACACAAACCATGGACAAGTAAGACTTTAATTCTAAAATCAACAATTAAGAGGCAACTTGCAAAGGAAGAACCAATGACAAAGGCAAGAAAGAACTTTCTTGCCAAAACACCAAGTTGGAAGAAACTTGCATTAGAGAAATGATGGTAAAAGAAATGTTAGACCTTCATTCATCAACAATAATGTGAGGAGAAATATGCCACAACAACATCCAAGGCCTCAACCCCAAAGATATCAAATGGGAGGTAACCAATATTGGAGGGACATAGGAGGATAACTAAGACCTATAAACACAAGGTCTTTTGGAAGGACAAATCCTATGGTCCAAGGTATCAACCAATGACAAAAAAGGAACTTGTATCAACATCAACAATACATAAGACTATGGAGCAACAAGTATCCGGTACTTGGAGGTCAAAGAAAAATGAATCCAATGCTAAGATTTCAACTACAATATGGCATGCATCATCCCACAAGATTTCTAAGAGCATGAACAAGCATTCCAACAACTAATGATGATGCCATTCAACCGAATAGGAAACCACTACTAGAGGTTAGTGATCGAAACCTTAGCTCATTTAATTTAGTAATTAATATTGGTATGTCACTCTAGAAGCATGATAAGAACATTTAAATTTGAACTATATGCTTGCTTTGTTTATACATACATATGTTAAAACTTAAGCAATATGAGAATCGATCAATTGTTAGAATTTAAGTCGTTTGATGTGGGTTTTTTAGGTTTAAATCATCTTTCATATGGAGAAAAATGGTTAGAATCAATTAGGTTTGAATTGGAGAAGAAACAAGTGAAATCATGAAATTTTGCAATCTCTAAACAATAAGGAAAACGACAAGATTGTTTTAAAAAACGATCAGACCGTTTTGCACGATATAAGAACTGTGTTTGTTTTTCTCTCCTCAAAAGCATGATTTCTCTCTATTTCTGCATTTTCTCACCCTCTTCTTATAAACCCTAAATCTCCAAAAACTTCCCCAAAGCCTTTATACTCAAATTAAACACCAAATCCCATCTCATAACCCCTTGAAATCACCCATATTAGGGTTATTTGGGTTTGAATTCTCACAAAATAAAATAAACCCCAACCTTGTAATCTTTGAAATCCCTTATGAAAAACAATACCAATAGTCAAGATTCCATCAAAGAGGAATGTTCTAGGGTTTAATGATAACCTTTTCATCCTCGAAGAAGCCAAAAAGAGACAATTAAAACTAGGCAAATTTGCTCCACCAAGGTATGTGAATTGGTATGAGCTTGGTAGAATGAATACAATGAATTGCATTGAGAACATTGGTTGGAAGAGTGACTATAGGAATGTTGGGATGATATCTAATTTGAGTAGTTATGTTTATGGTGTCAAAATATAATTGAACTCTAATGTTTTAGCTCAAATTTTGTAGATACCTAGGGCAAACTTTACTAAAACTTATGTCTCTTATCAATTTATTAAGGCACCAAATACCCCAAATCCCCTTGATCAAATGAGATTAGTGTTTAGAAGAACTTTGGATGATGGTGAGAGGATTATTGCAATGTTTTTATCTTGTTTGAAATGTATTTACTAGAACTTATGTCTCTTATCAATTTATGGTGGATAATGTTTTAGCTCAATGTATTTTTTGCCTAAAAAACGCATAAAAAAGAACTAAAATTCATGGATCTATGGATAATGGCTTGTATAGTAGATGGAAAGCCATTTGATTTAGCATATTTGTTTTTAAAACACATGAGCAATGTTATTAAAGGAAGGCAAAGAAAAGCCTTAGTATTTAGAGCTATTTTGACTGAGATCTTCAATGCATTTGATGTGAATATGGGAGAGTATAAGGATGATAGAGACGTTAGGAGATATCTTATCTATGATGCCATAAAATTAAGTAAATTAGGAATGATTTGTATTGATAATGTAGGGATTTATGATCCCTCAATAGAGCCTAGTGCTAGTAAATTGGAATTAAGACCAAGACAAAGATCATTGAATATAGATCAACAACTTTTGTTTTCACAACCATTGCCTTCTTATCAACCTTAATCAATTTTTGAAGAAGGTTCATCAAGTGTTCCACCTATCACCTTGCAATCAATTTATGATATGCAAAGTGAAATGCTTAGGCAAATAAATGCCTTTCATGAAGATATAACTGTATTTCATAGGGATATCATGAAATTGCATCAAGATATGAGTAGGGTTAATGAAAAAGTTGGTGGTATCCATAGCAGAGTGGATACCATGTATCATTGGATGCAACTCGACCACCTTAACTAAGATCTCAGAGGACTTGATGCAAATAATATTGATGACATCGTGGATGAAGGCGATGACCATAACAATGATGATGATTGACTCTTCATTCATATTGCTCATGATTTTTGTATTTTTATTATTATGAACATCATTTATATTTTATTTGTATGAAATATGAATTTGATGTCTCATATATTTTTTAATGAATTTAATATTTTGAATGTTTGAACATCTTTATTGTATTATGAAGAACACTATTGATGTTGAGAATCTATTGGGTTATGCATAAAGTGCTTTATTCAGGGGGAGATATTTTTCTAAACAAAAATAGGGAGAACTTTTACAAAAAAAAAAAAAGAGGAGAATTTTATTATTTATCTTGGTTTTCACATTATAGGGATAAGTTTTTTTCTACCTTCTTAGTTAATGAAAAAAAGGGGGAGAAGTTTTTAAATGCATACATTTAAATGTTTTATTACATGTTTATTATATTATATGCATTAATGTTTTGTCATGATAAAAAAGAAGGAGGTTGTTAGCTATATGGCATTAATTATATGTTTTGATGATAACATAAATATTAGATATAATAAAACATTATTTTTATATAATTTTGATATTTTCATATCACATTATTAATATCATAATGTATTCCATGCTTAAATGATTTAAATATGGATATGCTAAAATTTTAGTGGAGGATTTAATCAATAATGATTTGATTTCTTACAATGCAAAAATAACTTCAGCTCTAATATTTATTGATTGGGTTGAAGAATACATGAACGATTTCATGAAAGATAATGACACATCAATTATACTTGGTCATGATTCAAGGGTGAATCATCTTGAAGAAAGGAGGAATGATACGATCCAGGCAACGGAAAAACTATCAGATTCAATTTCAGGCATAATGTTCCCAATTGTCCAGTTTTAAGGCAATAGATGTAACTCTTAATCCGGCCATTGGATGGAACTGAAAATTAACCCAGTGTTTCCAAACATATTTTTAAATATTGGTTTAAAGTTTCAGATCAATTAGAGTTTAATAAGGCAACGCAACACATACCATAAGTTGTTGTATGAATTCTATTATTTAGTTCTTTTTTATTTATAAACTTCTTATTTGTCATAGATTTTTATCCTAGTGCATGATTTTAACCATTGTGTGCTTATTGATTTGGTTCCTATTCCAATTGATGATAGGACTTCTATGGATGGGGTTAAAAAGACATCATAAATGGTTAGATTTGAGCCGAGAGATCTTGTTTGGATTCATCTTAGCAAAAATAGATTTCCAAGCAAGCGAAAGTTCAAATTGATGCCGAGAGTTGATAGACCATTTCAAGTTATCGAAATGGTGAATGATAATGCTTACAAGGTTGACCTTCCTGGTGAATACAACATTTAAGGTACTTTTAATGTAAAAGACTTGTCACCTTACTTGGAAGATGTTGATGATTCTGATTTGAAGACAAATCACTTAACCCTAGGGTGATGATATGCAACATGATTCTATCATGCAAGGGGCTGATTCTAATGTGTATGAGGTCCAATGACAAGAGCTCGAGCGAAACAACTACAAAGTCTTTTAACAAGTCAGATTAGTGCAATTGAAGTTTCAATGAGATTAAAGGCTTGTAAACTAAATGAAAATGGTTCAAATATGTTTGTTTTGTTTTCAAATAAGGCTTGAGTCATGATTTGTGAGTTTTTGAGAGTTTGAGTTTGTTATCAGCCCAAAGACCAATTTGAGCCTGAATTTTCACCACTTTATTTCATTAAATAATAAGCCTATTCTATATGTTTTTCAAGTTTAGAATGTCATCTTTCAAGTTTGTCCAACCATGCATGCATTGGAGTCTTGTACGAAAAGTTATAGTTTTAATTTTTGTGTGTCTATGTGTGTTCTATAAGTAAAAAAAAAGTGCTTTATTTATTATTCGTTTAGTTTTCTTTAAAAAGTTATTTATTTGGATTTGAATTATGTCATTTTAGTATTTTCTAGACTTGAAGGGTTGTTCCAAGTATATAATGATGTTTCAAACTAAATATGAAAGACTTTTGAAACAATAAAAAACTTTTCAATTTTTTTTAGAGAGTTTTCTTTGTTCTTCTATTTCCAAAATTGGTTAAAGAACAAACCAGACTTATTACTCTTAATCGTAAAGAGTGTAACATCTTTATCCTGATTGGAATTCCTTTGTGGCATCTTTGATTTATTAAAGAGTTTAATTTAGACTTTATCCCTCATTTTCATTACATATCATGTAATTTTCAGCCTAAACACTTTTTAATTGAATTAGATTTCACTTGATTTTGTTAATCTGCTGACAGATAGAGATAATGAACAAGGTTGTTAAAATAATGATTTGACTCTTAAAATCATACAATTTTACGAGTTAATATATGCTTAATGTGCGAAATCGTTCTAAAAACTCGAAAATAGGTAAAATTAGTAAAATTGGATAAAATCGTAAAAAATTGCGATTTCAGGACCGATGTGACGATTTCAATATAAAACATAAACAGCCATTACTGTTTCTTCATGCTTCAGCTGTCCAGCGGCTATTGGCTATTACAGAACAATCTAAATCGCGTTCTTTCGTCCAGCTGATACACACACACACACAAAGAACAAAATATAAATCCCTAAAATTCTAAATCCCTAAATCTAATCCTTCATGCCTCACGACTTCCTCTTCCTCTTGCTGCTTAGGGACCTCATGGAGCAAAGCCTATCTCTCCCACTAAGATTTTGAGCTCATCAACCCTTTTTGTCTTCTCTCCTCTCTTCTTCATTCAAGGTGAGCTAACTTCATGCTTTATTGTAGCAGTGAACTTCTCTTTAGATTTTAGATGCCTTTTTCCTTGACTGTAAATTTCATTATCGGTGCTGAATGGTGACTTTTCTTTTCTTTATTCAATTTTTGTTCTTTTCATTCGTTGCCTATATGTGATTCAATGCTTAATTCTCTAGTAAAAGTTAGCTATATTGCTCTAATTATGCCAACTCAGATCAACTAAAATAATAAATAAATCTCCCTTCTTAGTTGCGCCTAACAGAAGGTTGCTCTTTCATTTGTTTTGGGAGGCTAAACATTTATGTGCTTTGTGATATACGATCATGATCTCTATTCCCTTTGAATTTGTTTTAGCTTCCTGAAAAAAGAGAATTTCTCTGCCTTGTGATATGCAATTCCTAAGTACATATCATGAGTTTGTAGATTTGTTAATTTTATGTTACTTCTAAACCTGAGATATTTTGATGAAGTGTGCCCTCAACTAGCTTTTTTATTTTTGTTTTTATTTTTTGGAATCATATCTTGCGTTCTGGTTCTATTTTTTGGAATCATATCTTGCGTTCTGGTTCTTCTTTGATAGTTTACTACTTAAACTATAGTTTTACTGCTTAAACCAGATTTCAGTGGTGCAACCGTGCAACAAACTTTAATTCATTGAGATAGCTCAGATGAGATGTTTAATATCTAGATATATAATTGTGTTTGTTTTAAGTTTGTTAATTGTTACTTAATGAAAAGTTACTTAAATTATGTATGAATTTTTATTTGAATCATATATTTTAAAATGCTTGAACTATGTATGAATTTTTATTTGAAGCATGCATTTTAAGGTGCTTCAACTATGTATGAAAAAAAATTTCCTTATGATTTTACGATCCGAGTTTATTTTGCATTTTCCGTGCCGTGTTAAAAATATATTTTTGACAACCTTGATAATGAAAGCTGTTTACATTGCTGAAAATAACAAGCTGCTGAAATTGCCGATGCTTCACAACCCCCACCGCCGCCTCATCCTCCAACTCCATGTATTTACTCTTTTATCTGCTTGTAACACCAACCATCTTTTCAAGTGTTTGGTATTGTAGTAGCTTTTGTGGTTGTGGTTTGAAAAAAATTATTTTATAAAAAGTACTTTTAGTTGAGGTTGTTTTTATATTTATATATGTTTGGTTAAAACTGTGGTTAAAATTGAGGTTGAACAAAAAGTAGTTTAATGTGTTTAGTTGAGAATGCCTTTTAAATTGAGGTTATATGTATATATATATTAATGGTTTTAAATTTAAATATTGTAGATTTAACTACTACTATCATCATGAAATAAATAATACTTTATATATAATATTTTTTATTGTTCCATTAAACTATCTACAATTCCATTACGTACAAAATTCATCCGACGATAACTACAGTTTTCATGATTTTTTGAGCGTGCAATAAAATTAAGTAAAATATTATCAGGAATAAAATTAAGATTACAGTGCAGGTAAATTTAATTCACTCTAAACTAGTTTTTCAAAAAATAAAAAATTATTGTTCTCATTAACGTGAACAGTGCGAGTGAAATCAATTCACTGCACTGGTTTTTCGAGAGAAAAAACGCAATATTCACTTTAATGAACAGTGCAGAGAAGAAAAGCAGTCGAGAGTTGTTTTGATTTTACCTGTGTTTTAAACGCAATATGTAGTGGGTCTCAATAGAAAAAAAATTATGTTTTTTTGTGTTTATTAAATAATTATTTGGTTGTGGTTGCTTCAAACGCAGAAACAATCACGCAAACAAACAGAAGAGATAATAACTGACTTTGATTGTGGCTCAACACACACACATAAACCATAACAGGAAATAAACAATTAAAAGGATTGTTTTCTATTTGACAGTTGAATTGCTTTTAGATTGAGAATAGTTTCAACCTTGTTAATTATACAAAGAATTTCATATATCTGCATAAAAAATAAATCAATTTGTCTGCAACAACAACACATAGCAGCATAAATAGGACTCTATTTGTAATGTTCTTGCTTTTGAACCGGAATGTCAAACCTTACTTGCGCACCGAAGGAATAAACACTTGCACCTCAACCATTACATAGAAGAAATCAACGAGGCATATACAATCAAAGAGAAATCAGGAAGGGATAAATGGGAGGATGCAAAGTTTATTGTTGCAATATACACTTTTCCTGTCGAAAATCATGAATTTTTCAAGAAATTCATTATTGAGAATTTTCAGAATAATAACCCAGCAAGCTCCCATCATATTTTTCAAATCCCAGCTTCTTTTTTTCCAGGCACTCCAACAGCTGATCTTTTTTGCTGGGCTGTATGAAAGATGGGGTTCCTCCAGGTTAGCTCATTCAAGCTATGAATATCGTTTCAGTTGAATTTTTTACTCTACTCTGGATAAAAAATAAAATCCAGAGGCAAAAATGCTTAGTTACCAGTGTTGTGAAATTGAATGAAGATTGGCTAGTTGAATAACATAGATCGTTCTGTAAATGAAACGCTAATATGATCTGAGATTGAAAGGAGTGTCTTATTGAAATGAATTTCATTACAAGAAGAAAGTAGCAAGGAAAGAATTGAAAATAACACCAACCTCGCTATCATCTGTTTGAGCCACAGTAGCAGTAAGGGGATCATCTTCCTTGGAGACCACTCTCTTCTTTAAGCATTATAACATCTTTTTTTAGACCACTTTGGTGACCATACTTTTTACATTGCGCACTTCAATTCCACATGCTTTCGATGATTATTCATGTTTAGCTTGGATTCTTTCATCTTTCCTAGGCAGCAGCAACTCCATCTAGAGTTTCCCCACCTCGGATTGGTTCCCCTTCTTCCTCAGGAACAAAACATAATGTTCCATCGAACAATTCAGAAGTTGATATATACAAGGAGGAGGCTGGTGGTTAGCAATGCAATGTCGCAGCATTGGCATGTAAATTCACCCCTTAAACTCAGACCCTCCATAAAGCAAAAGGTTGCATAAGATTCTTTATTGTCTTAAACTGTCAAAACCTACTGCCCATAACTTCGCATGTGTTGAATGGCAAGCGTCCCCGCAGACAACCGGACGTATGCCCTGCAACATCTCCTTCGCTTTCTTTATTTGGTAGTGTAGTTTAACTGTGTTTTTAAAGGAAAAAAATTAATTTTAAATTAACTTTTTTATATATTTAACGTAAAAATATTTTTAATTAAAAAATATTTTAAAAATCAACATCAACACTGATGACCAACAACAAATTTATAAGTCAGATCAGAATTTGTAACACCATTAATGGGAATTGATATTTTACGAGTAATATTTGAAAGCAGTAGTATTAGTTTCTTCCTTTGTAATTTTAACAAATATAAGTAACCTAAACATCAGCAAGGCTACTTGAAACATTTACTGTGGAGATTTCAGCAAAAACTCCAAGCATAAAAATGTTCATGAAAGAGATGAGAAAAAAAAAAGTAAAGCAGAATTCAAGGTTGGTGACAAGCTGTAGTAACTTATCTGTTCTTTATAGGATTGGGTCCTGTATAGACTTTCCTCTTTATTACCATCTTTATATGCATTTCTTTTGAGGCCACCGATACTATTAGACATGCAGGATTGTTCTTCAGCTCAGAACTAGACCCACCTCTGAAGCTACTAAACTTTCCATGCCCAA
>Ga0325414_1000223_pt1 | contig 40714 bp, 19 predicted proteins | sample PopdelMetagenome_8_FD_206183 | JGI IMG/M metagenome (GOLD analysis project Ga0325414, IMG submission 206183) | Populus deltoides microbial communities from Bellville, Georgia, United States - Leaf-PdKOR-R3 | ecosystem: Host-associated > Plants > Phyllosphere > Phylloplane/Leaf | place: USA... | reverse complement strand
AAGAAAAACAGTTGTGATCAAATTCAAAAACTTTTGGTTCTGTATTGATTCTCAATTGTAAAATAAGAAATTACGATGTTCTGAACAATCTCCAAAGGCTTGCATGATAACTTGAAATACTTCCTATTAAGGGAGATAATTTAAAATTTTAAGAAAAGGTTAATTTCTAAGCAACATGATCAGGACCTTTAATTAGAGATTCAGATGCACATTAAGTGCTTTATCTACACTCAGGTCTTGTACAAGCCAATTGATGACCGGAAAAGGTGTGAGTTCCATGAAATCCGGTATTCGCAAATGCCACCATTCTAACAATGTGTTCAGATCCCCCCTCTGCACCAAAAAAAATAAGAAGAAAAATCAGATCCTGAAACAATCAAACATATTAGCAGCATTGACAATATGCAGTATCCAAACAACTTTTGTACTGCAGAGAATCAGGTCACACAGTTAGAATGGATGGATTTCCGAATACTTTGATCTGATTCAACAGTCTGTGTTTTTCATGAAATATGTTTTTTCTATATACATTTATGATTCACAAAATTGTGACATGTTGCATGAAGTATGACATGAACAATGCTGTAGAAAGAATTTTGCAGAGAATAATAAAAAAAAATTGACTCACTTCTGAATATTAATTCTTGAATTCTTTCTCAAAGTGAATGATTAAGAAATAAGAAAAATCCCAGGTTCTTAAATCTTTAACGTTAATGGTGGGGACATCATACTTAAATTACACGGGTTTATAGACGAAGAAGATATAAAATAGCCTAGTCTGTCACTCTTTGGTTAGAAGACTAAACCTATTTGGACCTATCTCTTTGTTTATTTTATTTATTTGAAATTATTTATATTAAACAGTTTGATTTGATCGGCTAAGTCTAGTAATAATTTTTTTTATGATTTTACTATTTATATATATTTTTGTTATTTTGTAAAATAGTTTTGATAATTAATTAAAATATTACAAATTTCCCATATCTCCAACCCACATTCTTCTCATCCTTTATTTTCTTTTTTCTCTGAAAACTTATTTCTTTCCCTGCATTAATTCTTTTGTTTATTATCCCGCGTCAGCTAATGAATAAAGTAGTAAAGGTGCATCTATGACTGTTAGCTTGACATATCATCAGCCAGTGTCGCAATCTTTTTCCGGTCAACAGAAAGATGAGGGATGAGGGATGAGGGCGAAACCCATGCTTGTTCTCCTTTTGCATATTCTCTGCAACTTGGGACAGTTGGAAAATTTCCAAAAATTGCTATGCTTTCATGTAGCTCATGGCCTGTGGTAGGGAATCGAGCTTGGGACGATCAGAAATGTAGAACCTCTGAAGTAATTTGATGTTATGAATCCGTTCTGGTAAAGTTTTCAAGCCTGCACAGCCGGTAATCCTGAAGTCTTGCAATGGCGTACGTTCTTGAATCCCGACTGGTATAGATTCTAAATATTGTGGAAAGACATTTAGAATTTTTGATGTTATAAATTGCGTTTTTGTTTGTTACTCTATTTACCTTTTGGAAGGAGATTCATATCTCATCATATAAAAACATAACCATTCTAAAATCCAAAATAGTCTATTTAAGGTTTTAAAAAATCATTCTCGATAAGAAGATTTTTATCTTATCAAATCAAAACTTAACTATTCTAAAGCTCAAAAAATAAAAAAGGTTTTTACTTGAAATTTTAAGCTAATTCTAAAGAATAAGCTAATTCTAAAGAATAATCACAAATTTGATGTGATATCCATTAAATTGTGATGAAAATGCAATTTCTAATTTTTTTGTTTAAGAAAACAAACATGAAAATTTTAGAATCTAGCCATATGCACACCATATAAAACGGGTTATTTTTTTTAAATTGTTAGAATTATTTTTGAAAATTTTGGCGAAAAGCGGATATTCTTAATATCATGTCAGCATCTTATAATATAAGTTTACAAGCCCGATATCAAGTGAAGTCCATGAAAATAAATCTATTTTTGTATTTTGAAATAAGGGATTTTTAGTTTTTTTTTAAAAAAATTTGTTTGACATTTTTTGGAGAAAAATTAGGTATTTTTTTTAATATCAAGTCTATAACTTACAATATAAGTCTACAGTCCTATATTGGATAAAATTGCTAAAAACAAACACACGAGAGATCCATAAATAAATTCAAAATGATCCTTGAATCCTTTTTTTTTTTTGGAATGTCCTTAGGTTTTTTAAAAGCCTGTTTGGCTAGATATTAAAAAAATAAATTAAAAAAAACTAAAGAAAAGGCATAAGGATGTGCTTGCCAAACACATCCTTAGCCTAGGGGTTTGGTTGCTTGGGCCTCAGGCCCAAGTTTGGCCCAGTTAATTGGGTCGGTTGAAGGCCTAATTATTTTATATGATGGGATAGACCCAACCCAATCATACGAGTTAGCTGAGGGTTCAACTCATATAACTTGGTCACTAGCCTAACCAAGTGATCAAGCTATGCGAAGCTCGTAGAATGTGAATAAATTAACGTTCTACATGCTTTTAAAAGAAGAAGAAAAGAAACAAATGAAGGAAGGGAAATAAGAGGACTTGTCTTGCCAAAGGAGAAGTGCTATTGGTGGCATGCCTGGTGGCTCGAGGTGGAGGCTAGTATGGCTGAGAAAAGATATGGAACAAATAGTTGAGATGTGGAGGAGCTGCTGGTGATACCAGGAATGGAAGCTGGTTCTAGTTAGTGAGAGGTTGGTTTTTTGTTTAGAGAGAATGAGAGAAATATTCTGGAACAAATAGTCAATTTTTTGTCTTTTCTTCTTCTCTTATGTCGGCATGGAGCGTCGCTATTTATAGGAATTAAGGGAGGTGCCTTGGCTCCCATTTGAAGTCAAATCTCAGCAATTAAGCCCTTTGGAATTAATCGTAACCCTTAATGCCAAACCAAAACCAACTGGTACTCTCAAACCAGGTTGTGAAAGGCTAGTCAAGTTAGTAGTTTTGGACTGGTGTTGCAGTGGTTATAGGAGGAATCACTTGGCAAGAATCGTGTTGGGAGGCAGTACTATTGCAGAGGGTGAGGGTGGTGTGTATTAGTCTTGTTTGGCAGAGAAAACATGTGTTAAATGGTCTTGTAAAAAGATACAAAAAACCGTTACCCATTTATTCTTTCTTCAGGGAGGTTGAAGAACAATCCACAATGCCTCCTAAAACGACGTTGTTTCCTCTTTTTTTTTTATTATTAATTAATTATCCAAACAACATCATGTGTCATTTTATTTAAATGAGATAATATTTTTTTGACGCTTTAAATTCAAATTAGATTTAAAATATTCTCTCTCAATTTCAGTTAATTTTTGATTTATTCAATAAGGTTCTTAATTAAATTTTTATTTTAAAAATCAATTCAATTTTACCTTTGTCAAATTTTAAAAATATCCCTTTACTTCAACATCTTTTTCCATCTTAGTTCTTAATTTTGGATTTATGTGAATCGATCATCAATTGACCTTTCACGCTTTTTTTGCATAAAAGTTATTGATCTTGAATTTCTTTCCCAAAACTTTATTTTTGTTGTAATCTTGTCTTTATTTTCATCCAATTGACTTTGTAAAAATTAAATTTAATCCTCTAAAATTCTAATCTTCTCAAGTAAGCTTGAATTATACTTTCGAACTTAATTTTTCATCAATCAAGTCCCTAATAAAATTACTTTGACCCATTAAAAGTCTAATTAAGTCCTTGCACTTAATTAATTGTTTTCATATAGCCCAAATTAATTATTAAACTTAATTGATCTTTTAATTGGGCCCATGATTAAATTAAATTGGCATATTAAAAATATAATTAAGACCTTAGACTTAATTAATATGAAAGTTCTTTCAGTAATCATTTAATTTGATCTTGAATCTACTTTGTTTTATGAACTTGGGTATATTCGGGGTACAATTGTGCTTCTAAATTTGTCTAAAACTCCAGTTTGGTTCTTCAATGCATTTGAAACTCTTCTCAGCCTACTCTTGCCAATTTGTCAATCTTTTTCATTTTTTTTTTCTTTTCATTTTAAAAGAAAATGGTAATTTTGGCGAAAACTTAAAATTGGGTTACGACACCTGCAATTGGGGATAGAAATGTCTTATCCATGGGATACATTCATCATTGTAAAATGATCCGGAATAATGACTATTTTTCCCTTAAAAGCAAAGAAAAAATCTTTAGGTGAGGGAATCTTGAACAGTTAGTTACAGTCATGCCATTGGAAGAGAAAAAAAAACATTCATAAAGGGGCTTCTCCATCTTTTCTTTGTTTTTAAATAGTACAATGGCAGAATTAACATGGCAATTAAAAAAAAAACAAAGGTTATTTGCAAGGGTGTTTTGGTGTTCTTTGACTGATTTTATTGTTATTTTTAAGTTTCTTTTTTTCTTTTCTCTTTTCTCTCTTATTTCCTAGAAAAACGCACTTGAACTTCCAAAAAAACAATTGTGTCCTCCGGTTTGTAATCTTACGATTTTAGTCCACCTTTTGATTACTGTTTATTTGGTTTTTTTATGCTTTTTGAAGTTTGGATTTTTTTTCAATTTTATCCCTAGTCATTTTATTCAATTTGCTTTATTTATGTGCTTTATATTTTTCTTGATTATTTTTATTGCATTCTTTTAATTTATTTTTGGTCTTCATTCTTTTGATTTCTATAGTCTTATCTTTTTCTTGATTTGTCTATTTTTTTTTCAATTTTGTCCCTCAACATTTAATTTTATTTGGTATTTTATCTAGTTTTTGTCCTTATTATTTTAATAACCTTTTATATCCTTTTCTTTGTTTTTTTTTTCAATTTAGCCCATAATTTCTTTCATTTTTATACCATATTTGGTCTGCATTGTTTGTGTTAAATTGTTTTACAGTTGGATATTTTACTTTGTTATTTTTTCATGGTTACCTTCCAACAGAGTAGTCCTCTATTAAATTTTTTTTTTTCAAATTCATCATTTGATATTTGGTTATTAAGCATTTAGCTTCATTATTTTTTTTTGTTTTTTTTGGTTGAGTTATCACGATCTCATATCCCAGGTAATAGATTAGTCAAGTTAATCATGATTGCCTCATATTCTTTTTCCTTGGTTTTCTTAATGAAATTGCTTTGTTTAACAATTTCATACTCTTGAGCTATGTGATTTTTTTTACTTTTCTTTCTGTTGGGTTATCCCAAGTGCGGGTTAATCAAGTTAACCCGGGTTAGCTTGCTTTTTCTTACTCAATATTTTTTTATTTAACATCGGCCTTTTTTGCTAGGTCTTTCTTTAGGAATTCTAATTTTTTAATATTTATCTCATGTCACGAATGGTCGGTCAATTTGTTTCGATATTTGGAGAGTGGGTTGGTCAAGTTAACCTGGGTCAGCTTGCATTTTCGTTCACAATTTTTTTTTTATTTAACTGGGGTCTTTTTTGTTAGTGATGTGAACCTCGTGATCTCGTTACGTAACTTATAATTAAAATTGAGATCTGATCCTAGAAAGCTAAAATAGATCTAATAGGAGTGTGACACAATAGAAACTTGTCTCAAGACATTAACACTATTAGAATGAAGTCGAATGATGCCATGAAGCTAGTTAATCTTCGATAAGTTAGATTTAGTTTATTCAAGAACTAAAGAATGCAAGAATCACACTAACACAAGTTAAAAACAATATTTTGAATTCTTATTGATAAAAAAGTCTCATCTTTAGGCTTTTTAAGGGTTTAAATACTTATAAAAATATAACCCTATAAATCTACCTTAGTATACTAATTTGGCCCACTTATAAAATTGACCTAAAAACCCTAAACTGAAAAGCCCATAACCTGATCCAAACAAGCCTTGGATTCTAGTTGAAAACAAAGTATTAATTAAGCCTAAATAAGCCTTGAGCTGTAGTAAACAAAATAAAATAAAACCCATAATATTAAATCCTTGTTCTATCATGAAAAGAAGAGAAGTAAAGAAATATTACAGATCTGATTCAAGACTTATTTATAGCCTTCTATACAAACCATTAATCCTAGAAACTAAAGGAGAGGGAGTCACCCATGTTGTCTCCAAGTTCTAGTGGGATTTTGATCTTAGACTTATGTTTTTTTCTTCTTTTGAAATGAAATTAATTGCTGGTATTAATTCCTTTCTTTTGTCACCTCTTAGGATCCTTTTAATACTAGGAAACACAATTAAATTTGCTGGAATAATCTCCTTGCAGAATTAGGAAGCCTTGTCGCCACTTTATTTCTTAAGTTAGCTTAGATTCTTTTGTTTTCTTTGTTATGATTTCTCCTCACCTCATGGCCCAAATAAGGTTGAATTGGACCCTTTTGCACATGGATAAAATATATGAAGGCCTCCTCTTGATGTTCTAATGGACCCTTTAAATCTAACTCGGTCAAAACCTTCAAAACCAATGCATTCAATGTCTTTTTTCAATGCCTTTGTTTTGGACCAAGTCATTGGCCCATTTAGAACATGTAATGGGTCCTTATTGGTATTTATAGGCTGATCGACATCATCCCCTCTCTCATCGAAAATATTCAACCACAAATCAAAACTTGTATCAAACAAAGTAAGATTAGCAACATTAAAGATAGCACTAACACCATACTCACCTAGAAGATCATTTTTTTATGTATTGTCATTGATCCTCTTTAAAACATAAAATTAACCATCACTGTAATGTTGTAATTTTGATTTCTTTTAGTTAGGAAATCATTCCTTATGCATGTGCGCCCAGCCCAATCAACCGATTGGAAAACAACCTATTTACACCCTTTATTAGCTTGAAAAGCATACAACTTGTTTTTCTTCTCATTCTGAAGCTAAACCTTCTCATGCATTTGTTGGACCATGTTTTTCTTTATTTCACCATCTAAACTTACCTTTTCTTTAATAGGCAAAGGAATTAAGTTCATAGGAGTAAGATGATTAAACCTATAAAAACAACTTTAAAAGGAGAAAAGTCAGTGGTAAAGTGCACAATTCTATTATAAGCAAACTTAACAAAAGGCCAACATTATTCCTAACTTTTCAGATTCTTTTGAATTACAACACACAACAATTATGATAAAGTCTTATTCACTACCTCAATTTGTCTGTAATGTTGTAATTTTGATTTCTTTTACTTAGGAAATCATTCCTTATGCATGTGCGCCCAGCCCAATCAACCGATTGGAAAACAACCTATTTACACCCTTTATTAGCTTGAAAAGCATACAACTTGTTTTTCTTCTCATTCTGAAGCTAAACCTTCTCATGCATTTGTTGGACCATGTTTTTCTTTATTTCACCATCTAAACTTACCTTTTCTTTAATAGGCAAAGGAATTAAGTTCATAGGAGTAAGATGATTAAACCTATAAAAACAACTTTAAAAGGAGAAAAGTCAGTGGTAAAGTGCACAATTCTATTATAAGCAAACTTAACAAAAGGCCAATATTATTCCTAACTTTTCAGATTCTTTTGAATTACAACACACAACAATTATGATAAAGTCTTATTCACTACCTCAATTTGTCTCTTATTCACTACCTCAATTTGTCTGTAATGTTGTAATTTTGATTTCTTTTAGTTAGGAAATCATTCCTTATGCTTGTGCGCCCAGCCTAATCAACCGATTGGAAAACAACCTATTTACACCCTTTATTAGCTTGAAAAGCATACAACTTGTTTTTCTTCTCATTCTGAAGCTAAACCTTCTCATGCATTTGTTGGACCATGTTTTTCTTTATTTCACCATCTAAACTTACCTTTTCTTTAATAGGCAAAGGAATTAAGTTCATAGGAGTAAGATGATTAAACCTATAAAAACAACTTTAAAAGGAGAAAAGTCAGTGGTAAAGTGCACAATTCTATTATAAGCAAACTTAACAAAAGGCCAATATTATTCCTAACTTTTCAGATTCTTTTGAATTACAACACACAACAATTATGATAAAGTCTTATTCACTACCTCAATTTGTCTCTTATTCACTACCTCAATTTGTCTATCTATTTGTGGATAACAAGTTGTTGAAAATAAAAGCTTCTTTCCCAACTTTCCCACAAAGTTTTCCAAAAGTAGCTAAGAAACTTAACATCATGATCAGAAACTATACTCCTAGGAATATCATGCAAACGTATAACCTCCCTAAAAAACAAGTATGTGATATGAGATGCATCATCTGTCTTATAGCCTGCTATGAAATTTGTCATCTTAGAAAACCTATCAACTACAACAAAAATTGAGTCTCTACCTTTCTTTGACCTAGGTAAGTCCAAAATAAAGTCCATATATATATATCCACCCAAGGTTCAATAGATGCATGCAATGGTGTACACAAGCCATGCGATTAAACTATAGATTTTGTTTTTCTACATGCAATGCGTTGTTCACATATTCATTGCACATTTCTTTTCATCTTTGGCCAATAGAAATGCCCATGCAATACATTTAAAATTCTTACAACCCCAAAGCGACCCATCAAACCACCCTCATGTGCTCTACGAATAAGCAATTCATATAAAGAACTAGCAGGAACACATAAATTATTCTCTTTAAACAAGTAACCATCCATCAAATAAAACTTACCAAAAGACAAATATCCACATGCATTACAAATCTCGGCAAAGGCAGAATCATTAACATACAATTCCTTTACATATTCAAAGCCTAACAATCTAGTATTCATGGTGCTTAGAATAACATACCAGCATGAAATTGTGTCAGCCACAATGTTCTCTTTGTCTTGCTTATACTTAATTACATAAGAAAAAGTTTCAATGAATTCAACCCATTTTGCATGTCTCCTATTCAACTTACCTCATCTTTTCATATGCTTAAAGGACTCATAATCTAAATGGATTAAGAACTCTTTTGTTTTCAAGCAATGCTGCCATGTCTCAGGTGTTCTTACCAATGCATATAGGTCACTCCACTTAACTTCTCACTGAAATACACAATAGGTCTCTAATCCTGCATCTAAACAACACCTATTCCAATTCCAAATGCATTACATTTTATTTCAAATGCTTTCATAAACTCAGGTAAAGCCAAAATAAGTGCAAAACATAATTTCTCTTTCAAAAGAACAAGAGTCAATTCTTGTTCCACCTCCCATTTAAATCTAACTGACTTTTTAACATCTTCATTCAAGGGTGCAACTAATGTACTTAAATATTTCACAAAAACCTATAAAAGCTAGTTATCCCATAAAAACTCCTTACCTCACTTATCGATTTTGGTGTAGGCCAATCCTGGATGGCCTTAACTTTCTCCTTATCCGTATTAATACCCTATGCAGTTACAACATAGCTAAGAAACACAATTTTCTCCATGCAAAAGGTATATTTTTTAAGATTAATATATAATTTCTCAAAACACAACATATTAAGTACATTACGCAAATGATCATGATGCTCAATTAAGTTATTGATATAGATCAAAATGTCATCGAAATATACAACCATAAACTTACCTATGAATGCACGCAACACATGATTTATCAAATGCATAAACGTACTAGGTGCATATGTAAGTCCAATCAGTATTGCTAATCATTCATACAAATCATGCTTAGTCTTAAATGTTGTTTTTCATTTATCACCTTCTTTCATCCTAATCTAATGGTACTCAATTTTCAAGTCAATTTTATAAAAAATACAGGATACATGTAGCTCATCTAACATGTCATCAAGCCTAGAAATGAGATTCTATACTTTATTATTATGTTATTGATGGCTCGACAATCAACATACATTCTTCATATTCCATCATTCTTAGGCACAAGTAGCACGAATACAACACATAGGCTCATACTCTCACAAATATACCCTTTTTCCATTAGCTAATCAACTTACCTTTGAAGCTCTTTTATCTCCTCGAGATTGCTTCTATAGGCTGGTCAATTAGGAATTGAAACTCTGGGAATGAAATCAATTTGATGCTCTATCCCCCTTAATGGTGGTAATCCGCTAGGAATATCATCAGGGAACACATTATTAAACTCTTGCAACAAAGGAACAACCACACTAGGAACACAATGGTCAATTTGGTTAGTATTAAAACAAGCCTCCTTGTACACAAGTAAAATCGTTGTTTTGTTAGTGAAAAATACAAATTTAACCTCACCCTCTCTAGCATAAAAAAATGGGTTGCTTTTTCGGTTTTTCCACACAAATCTCATCTTAATTACTGACTTTCTTTACTCCTTTTATTTTACCTCGACTTTCAGCCAAGTTTGGGGTTGTTTGGATGACGGCTAAATGGTCTAGTTGTTTTGGAGTGGTGGCCAAATGTTTACATGGATTAGTTTGGGTGGCCGAATGGGTAGATATAGCGTTTTGAGATCTAGCCAAATCTGATTGTTTTCTCTCTTTTTGTTCCTCACTTTTATTTTCTCTCCTCACAGCCTTATGCTCTTTTTTAAATTTATTTGATCATCATACATTTATTTGGGTGCAAAGGGTACAAGGGTGATGGTTTTACCATCTTTTATAATCGTATATCTATTTCAAACATCATCATGTATTGCTTTCCTATCATACTGTCATGGTCTCCTCAATAAGATATGACTTGCTTGCATTGGTACCACATCATATAAAATCTCATCAACATACTTCCCAATAGAAAATGGAACCACAACTTGCTTAGTAATCTTCACTTCTCCATTATTATTTAACCATTACAATCTATATAGTTTAGTATGCTTAACAATACACAAATTTAGTTTACTAACAAGGGTAATGCTAACCATATTAGTACAACTTTCACTATCAATAATCAAACTACACACTTTATTTTGAACATAGCATCGTGTATGGAAGATGTTTTTCCTTTATTGATCACTATCATCTTTCTTTACCCGAACCTGAAGTGTGTGCCTTATAACCAAGGACTCCTTAACAAGTAATGCTTACTCATCCCCTTCACTATCCCCCAATGGTGACATGCCTTCATAATCAAATCTGTCACTTTTAGATTTATCATCATTATCTCTAATCATCATGATTCTCTTATTTAGAAAATCTAAAGTATAGTGTCCATGTCCCTAACACTTGAAACATTTAACATTATGAGTACGTTTAGGTTGAGTTTCAGATTTACCTTTGGAACCAGTAGGGGCCTTAACTTTAGCCTTTGGTGTTTAAATTTTGGAAGGAACAAAGGACCATGGTTGGATAGTACCTTTTTTTCTCATATTCAGCTTCCAAGATGATGAAGAACCTGAATTAAATGTTGGTCGAATATGTCTCTTTCTTTTAAGTTGTCTCTCCACTTTCATAGCCATGTGAACCATGTTCTCTAGCTGCATGTAGTGTTGTAGCCCAACAACATTGGCAATGTCCTTATTCAACCCATTAAGAAATCTAGCCATGGTGGCTTCTCTATCATTAATGATATTAGCCTGAATCATTGTTATCTTCATCTCTTTGTGATTATCATCAACTAACTTGGAACCTTGATTCAAATCTTGTGGCTTCAAATATAGGTCTTTATAATAGTGGTGGCACAAATCGTATCCTCACAACCCATTAAGAAATCTAACCATAGTGGCTTCTCTATCATTAATGATATTGGCCTGAATCATTGTTATCTTCATCTCTTTGTGATTATTATTAACTAACTTGGAACCCTGATTCAAACCTTGTGGCTTCAATATAGGTCTTTATAATAGTGGTGGCACAAATCATATCCTCATTAAGACTTTGATCCCCCCAAAGTTTGAATGGGTCGCTCCCCATTCCTCCTCCTACTAATTACAATCTGAACCCACTAAATCATTGCATACTCCATAAAATCAATGACCACCAATTTCACCTTCTTTTTTTTAAATAGCTATGGTAATAAAAAATCCAATCTACCTTTTTCTCCCACTCCAAATATGCATCGGGATTGTTTTTACCTTGAAAGTTAGGGATTTTCAGTTTAATAGAGTTCAAGTCCCTGTCCATATCTTCATAATTCCCCATGCTACAAAAATTCGCATTCATCATAGCCCTACGGTCCAAACCTAATTCTTTGGCTAACAGATACAAATTCATTATCATCTTCACCCACGTCTATATTTTCATCAATAAACTCTTTAAAATCAGATATGATATTCCATATGGCTCTTCACACCATATTTCCTTGGCAATCAGCCCTATTATTCTGTTGCTTTATCGAATTCACCTCGTCTTTCAATTCCTTGAATGTCTTAGACAAGAGCTCGAGTTGTTGACCAATGGCTCACAATTGGAAAGCGACGTCAATGTTTTGTGTCGCTGATTCATTGTTTTTCAGACAATCTTTGAATCTATAAACTTTGGTTTGTAGCATAAAATATATCCTCACACCTCTTGTGTTTCACATAAAAATCAAGGTTTTTCACTCTAATAAGCTCTACGCCTTTTACCTCACAATTTGTTTTCTTTTGGTTCTTTAGGAATTGAAATCAACAAATCAAAGTTAGTAGCCTTTATAACATAATTTAATTATATTTTTCAGACTCAAGAATCAATAAATATACTGAAAATAAAGAAAAACAAAACTACGATTGTGACTTCACGAGTAGCAATATAAATTCGTACAAATTGTGGACAAGACGAAGACATGAAATAAAAAATTAGCAAAAACAATTATTTGACTCCTAAATAACCCAATTATAATAGAAAAAAAAAAGATTTGGATGAAAACAAACAGTAAGGATCATGTTTTGAAGTTTAACGCAAATCTGACATGTTATGGAATTTTTACGTACCAGAAATGAAAACCTAGATCAAATGATATTGGACTGACCGCAAATTCAATATTTAGTATTCTAATGCCAAAAAACAAAATTCTCAGTATATAGGTTCTTCTCTTATGTCTAGGTACCTAAACACCTTGCATGATTAGTTTGTAGTAGAATTAAACCTCGAATTCAAAACTCAAGCAAACGATATCAAAATAAACTCAAATTTAATATATGGTGCAATCTCATTCCAAGTAGATAGAATATGAAGTTACAATTGATTTTGAGGTGGTTTGTTCATGGTTCAATAAGGGTTGTGTTTCTGCGGCAAAATTGAATCAACCTTCAAATCTCATCTAATCATTTTCTTTTTTTACTTTTTTTATTCTACTAATATGATTAGAGATAGTAACAAGATGAAATATTACTTTATTTTTTACTTAGATGTCGTAGACACAAAGAAGAAGAAGATGAACGATGCAAACACTAAAATACTTAACGGAACACAAAGAACATGAAAATAATAGAAGGATATGATCGTGTTTTGGAGCCAAGCTCTAATACAAATTGATTCAAACCTCATGATCACATGGTCACATAACTCACAATCAAGATTAAGATCTGACCCTGAAAAGCTGAAATAGGTTTGATAGGAGTGTGAAATAATGAAAACTTGTCTCAAGGCACCAACATTATTTAAATGAAGTCGAATGACTCCATGGAGCCAATTAATTTTTGATAAGTCAGATTTAGTTCATTCAAGAGCTGAAGAATGCAAGAATCACTCTTACAAAAAAAAAAACATTATGAATTCTTATTAATCAAAAAGTCTCATCTTTAGTCTTTACAAGGGTTTAAATACTTATGAAAATATAACCCTAATGGATCTACCTTTGGACTTATTTGGCCTACTTACAAAATTAACCCAAAAACCCTAAACTGAAAAGCTTATAACATGATCCAAACAAGTTTTGGATCTTAGCTGAAAACAAAGTTTTTGTTTCGCCGTGAGAAGAGAAGGAAAGAAAATATTACAGAACTAGTTCAAGGCTTATTTATAACCTTCCATGCAACCCATTAATCTTAGAAACTAAAAGAAAGGTAGCCTTCCATGTTGCTGGTATTAATTCCCCTCTTCTTCCGCCTCTTAGGATCCTTCTAAAACTAGGAAATACAATTAAAGTTGTTGGAATAATCTCCTTGCATACTAGACCTCCTCTTAATGCTCCAATGGACCCTTTAAATCTAACTTGATCAAAACCTTCAACACCAATGCATTCAATGCCTTTGTCTTGGACCGAGTCATTGGCCCATTTGGAACATGTAATAGGTCTTTGCTGGTATATATGGGCTGATCCATATTAGTTAGGCCCTTCTTTTAGAGGTCTAATTTTTTTTATCCGAATCTCATGTCGCGTGTTGCGGGTTTCTCAAGTTAACCTGGATTGACTTAAATTTTTTCCCTTAATTTTTTATGACTTTTTTTTCCATTTTCATCATTTTCCATTAACTTATTTGCCTTTGAGCTTTGTCATTTTTTTTCACTTTTCTTGTTGTTTGGTTATTTCAAAAGTGGGTTGGTAAAGTTAACCCATGTTCGATTAGGGTATTTTGATGTTTTTTTATTGAACTTTGGTTTTTTTACTAGGTCATCCTTTTGAAATTTTTTTTATCCTGATTTCATATTGAGGGTTGTTGATTCGTCAAGTTACCCTGAGTTGACTCAGGTTTTCTTCTTCGACGTTGTATTCTATGAAGATTTATTTTTGTTTTCATTTATGACATTAGGTTATTAGGCCTTGAACTTTACAATTTCCTTTCATTTTTCTTTTTGAAAGTTCTTGTAGTCTCGTATCCTAGGCCGTATTTTAGTTAATGTAACCTGGGTTGTCTTGGATTATTGTCGCTTAAATATCCTTTTTTAGCATTGGAAAACGTTTGGCCCAACTTGTGGCATAGCATGGCCCACATATCTAGTATATAAAGCTAAAATGTGTGGTGTTTTTATTGTTCACAAAAACATTGTTCACCCTCACATTTTATTATGGATTACAATAGTGCAATATTTTAAAATTTTCAATTTAGTCCACGAACTTTGTTTTCACACCATTGAGCCCCTTTAAAACCAAATTAAAGCCTAATTGCATGTTGTTTTTTGTAAGGGAGGGTTGAATTGAAAAACAAAAGGATTGAAGTGAAAAAAATAGGTAACATGGAGGCGAATTGAAAATTTCTGTCAAAAATCCATTTGAGCCCCCCATCTTTTTCAGCTATTAGGTTACTGGACCCTTTTTACAAAATTTAATTTTAGTATCAAACTTCATTTTCCTCATTTTCAGTATGTTTTTGGTTGATGGAGAGAGAGGAGGTTGTTAAATTCCAACTTAGAGAGAGAAAATATCCATTGGTAAGGAATTCAGCCACCAAAATGATCGTTTTTATGTTAAATGGTTTCATATGATGAGGGGAGTTAAGATTAGGTTTTGTTTACCTTAAAAACACCTAAAAAATCATAGCTGAGCTCGGGATTTTTTAATTTCAAGTGGATTTCAAGTTTTAGGGTTGTTTTTATGTGTTTTTCATGGCCATAGATTGGTTAAACAATGTCTTTAGGGTGTTTCATTGGTGTTTTGGGCCAAATATAAGTTTTTGGGTACAAAAACAAAGGACCTTATTTTTTTAGCCACTGTAGTGGCTGAATTTTAGGGTGAATAGACAACACGTTATCTCCTTATGCAGGCGACAAATCATTTTTTTCCCCTAATGCATGGATCAGACAATGCATCGTTCACCCCATTAAAAAGAATAAAATATATAGTCTCGTGTGCGAGCCGTTGCTTGATTGAGCCATTGCTTAAAAAACAAATAATGTATTAGTTGATATTTTGTTTTCAAATAAATTTTGGATTTATATTTTAATTAGATTGTGATAATTTTTTTTAATGATATTGGGTGTTTAGTTTTTAAAGAGGTAAGTATAATTCATCTATAGTTTTTTCTTAATTTTATATAGATTAAAAAAAAAATAATATTGATTTTTTATAAGATTTTTTATATGTGCATCCTTTCATTTTTTTTTTATTCAATAAATTTTATATGTGTGTCAGATTCTATTATAAATTTATTTTTATGAAGAAATTCATTAAACACAACAAAAGTAAACTACCTTTGTTGCGATGTTAAATATTTTAATCTTAATTTGTTGCTTAATTTTTTACAGTATCACAGTATTAAGTTGGTGTTTTATTTTGCGATCATATATTTTTTTTTATCATGTAGTTAAATAAAAAAAAGTTTTGGAAAATAAAATTATAATCCCACTGAAATCTATAACCGGTTCACAAGTCTGACGTGCTAGCATGAGTTACCTGGTTCATAGATTTAATGAGTTCATCCATTAATCGGATATGGTTTTTTTTTAATTTTGATCCGTTCATTATTTTTAATAATTTTTTTTGATTTTATCCTTCAATTAATTTTTTGTGGCTAGAATATTATTGAGTAAAATATTTTTCTCTCATGTCTCTTTCGAACAACATTCCAAGTTTCTATAGCGATCGATGACTACATTACATCACTTCTCAGCAATAAAAACAGCTTAATTTTCACAATACATTTAATATGATGTAACGTAATTTCTCTCATATCTCTTTCTAAGAATATATATTCCAAGTTTCTATAGCGATCGATGACTGCATTATATCACTTCTCAGCAATAATAAAAAAAAATTTTATTTTTTCTGTGGTCTCAGGTTCGAATTCTGATAATGATCACTGGAGGCTTACATGATCGTTAACTTCAAGACTCATGTGATTAGTCAGAGTGCGCACAAGCTGGCCAGGACACCTACGTTAAACAAAAAAAAAAACTTAATTTTCATAATACATTTAATATATATATTCATAAAAACATAAAATTCATGAAAATAATAAAAAAATATTAACATAAATAAATAGAAAAACTAGAAGGCTGAAAATTAAAAAAAAATATATAAAAAAACTACTAAAGCTAAAAAAAAATAGTTCTAAGGCTATTTTAAAGGGCTTCTCGTATGATTATAGCAAGCTAACTTATTATAAAAATAAGTGATTAAAATCTCTTAGAAACATTTTAGCTTGATTCAATAAGCAAATTAAAAGTTATATATGTTTTTATTAAATAAGCTACTTAGCAAAATCATATCTTTTCTTGAACTTGAATTTGTTCATCAAGTTCCAAAATATACATGTTTGATTTTTCAAGTTGTGGTGTTTTGTCCAGGTGGGAGCTTCATCTCTTCAGTGCTTATTCTTAAGCTAGGCAGGATATCATGAGGTCTCCTTTTCATAATAGTTTTGACTAGTAATAGGCCTGCACTTTACTCTGACTCTAACCTAAATATTCTTCAACTCTAGCTAACTTGTTAAATTAGCAATTTAGATCATGAATCCAACTAGGCTTAACAATATTTTTTTTATGAAATAATTTTATTTAATCTACAATAAAATATATGCTATAAAAAATAGATAATGTTAAAAAAAGTATTGATGAGTTGTAAAAAGAAAACTTGCTAATATTATAAAAAGACTACTATATTTTTATTAAAAAAGTAAAAATTAAATGATATTTAATAAAATAATATCTAAAATATATTTTTAATTAGTTTAATAATTTAATACATTTATATTTTTATAATATTGTAAATTAATTATTTTAAAAAATAAAAAATAAAAACATAAATATGTCAAATGTGTGGGCTTGTGTAGCCAAGCTCGTGTGGCCCTTTAAAAAGAGTCATGTAAGTGGGCTAAGCCTACAAGCCTGGCCTTAATTAAAAATCCCATACTCACGCCCGGTGTTTTTTTAGAAGAGGATGACGCATCATTCATCCTTTTTTTTCTTTGTAACTAGGTGATTTCTCTTGTAATATTTTTTTATAATCTTCGGTGACCTCAAAATAGGATCCTAGTTTTTGGACCCTAAAATTCCAATTTTTAAATTGTTTTTATTTTTAAAAAATTTAAAAATACCATAAGAACCTACATAAACTACTAGCCAAACCCAAAATCACTAAAATAAAAATAAAAATCAACCTAATTAAAAAAAAATCTAAAAAGACCCTGATATACTTTTCCAAACATGTTTAAAGAAAAAAAACGCCACCATCATCAAATTCCTCTCATTGAATAAAACATATTAACACTAAAATCAATCTTTTTTGTTGCCCAAATGTGGCTAACCAATAATATTTTTTTCTGTTTGTTAACGACTTTCCTCTTTCATTCAAACTTTAAAACTAAAAAATAAACAAAATAAATTTTTGAACCCAAATATTAAATTCCAGAAACTAAAGGAACTAAAAAAGTAGTAAGTAATTAGGAATCCAGTTAGGGAAAAAAAAGTAGTTAGCATGTCTTTTTCTAATGAATCATAGAGTGCCACAAATTCATTGACTAATAAGGTTAAAAAATGAATTATAATTACAAATTAAAAAGAACAAAGAGGGACTAGGAATAACTTTTTAAAGCAAAATTGAAATTTACCATGAGGTTTTTCCATATGCCCTCAAAATCTTGGAGACTATATAGGCAGAATACATTTAGTACGTGATGTCCATGCGTTTCACATAACGGTCACCATTTCGTTACAACACACACCGACGGCTTCATTTCGTTTGTTTTGCATGTGAAGCGAATGACAAGATTATTTTTAATTACATCTATTTTTTTATTTGTTGTTTTTTATAAATATATTTAATTGATAATTTTTTATCTTGCAGGCTACGGTTCTTGAACTGAGCTAAGCCCAATGGAGCTTTTTGTGGAAACATACATGTGGAGTGATGACCGCAAAAAAGGAGTGTAGCGGTTCATGGATAGCCAAGCTCAACACTTTATGGTATGTTGATTTTCAACTATTTTTTTTATTTTCTTAAGTTATTATTTACTTGAATTTGATGAATTTATTTTTTCTTTGCAAGAGACATATAACAGCCGATTGAAGGAGAGATATGAGAACAATCATTTGACCTACCTGGATATAGATCTGAATTTGTTGTTGGAGGCATGATCGTCTGGTGGACCCGATAAAAATCGAGTATACGGACTCTCTAACACTACAGCCAAAAACTTGCGGACGACCAATAGTGTTTCTACCATTGGATGTTCATAATCAGTACCGAGCACTCAAACTTCAGAGTTTGAGGCGATGTTGGACCAACGAGTATAGGATTAGACGATCCATCTCAATAAAAAATATAAACGACTCACTGCGGATTATGAAGAACCCCGTCGAGTGGTAATGAAGATGAGATCATAGATAGGTTGTACATGTGCTCCCTTAATTGGCCCCACGGTCTCAGCGATGACCAGCCTCCTCCTTCTCCTCTAGCGCCGCCTCTATTTTAGTTTTATTGTATTTGAATGTATAAATGTTTAAATTTGTAATAAAAATATGTATTTTTATATTAAAATAATTGGTTTTTATATTATTTTAATTATTTTTCTACTTTTGTTCAATATATTTTTTAAAATAATTAAAGACGGTATTAATGACAGAACAAGTCCATCAGTATGTTCCAGAGAGTTGAAAAGGAATTACAGGAAATGTCATTGCTACTGTTAACTCATCAACGGAATAAGTCTGTCGGTATATTACAGAGAGTTGGAAAAGAATTACTGTAAATACCACTATAACTATTAACTCACCGATGGAATTACTGATAGTATTCTGTCAGGATATGTAATTTTTACCAATAAAATTATATACGGTTCAATTATAGGTGATATGTTAAATTTTACCGAGATAATTACCGATGGAATGAAGTGAGTAATTTTAATTTTTTTGTTCACATTTTCTGTCTATAAAGCCATTAATAAATTTATTAATGACGGACTCGACGATATATCAAAAATTACCAACGAATAAGTTTTTAATAAACTATTTGTATTTGTGAGGTCCTTGGTAAAATATTTACTGACAGGAATATAAATATAGTCAGTAAAAGCTCTTATATAAACTCTTTTTTATTTCTTTTCAATCCCATTTTCTAGAATTAAATAATTAGTCAAAATATAGTGCTCAGTCAATAATCTTGTGTCTAAATATATTGCTTCCTGACCTGTGAATTTGACGTTATAAGTGAATAACATGACGTATCCTATAGAACCCCCAAAGCCAGGAATCGGGTCTATAAATAGCCATACAATTGTACTGCACAGCCACAACCCACGACGAAAGCCATTCTCTGAAACAACATCAATATGGCTCCTAAACTTTCCTGTCTTTTGTTAGCTTTCCTCACCTTCTTTTCTATCCAGTCCTTCATAGGTCTGGCGAGGATTTTGAAATCCGAGCATCAGCAATATTCTTTTAATTCCCTTCAAAAGCTGGAGGGAGTTCGAAAGGGCCAAACTGTGGAAGGACTTGTTGAGCTCAAACAATACCTCAAAAGGTTTGGATACTATCCAAGTGATGTGAATCTCATGGCCAGCGATTTTGATGATCTCTTGGAGTCTGCACTAAAAACACACCAGAACTATTTTCATCTGAATGTTACTGGTATCCTCGACGATAGTACCATAAAACAAATGATGATTCCACGATGTGGAATGCCTCATATCACACCCAACAACACTAAATCAAAACACACCAAGTTCCACATGGTGATGCATTATAAGTTCTTCGATGGGATGCCAAAATGGCCACCTTCCAATTATGATCTGACCTACACATTTGGCTCGGATGGGCGTCCAAGTTGTTGATATGGACACCTTGAGGTCTGTCTAGATGCTTTCAAAAAGTGGTCAGATTTTTCTCAATTCACTTTCCAGGAGGCCTCTGATGCTGCATCAGCAAATATTGTGATTGCATTCTACAGCGGTGATCATGGGGATGGTCATCCTTTTGACGTGGGACAACACTAGCCCATGCTTCTAGTCCAGAAGGTGGCCGTCTCCATTTTGATGCTGACGAGAAGTGGAGTGCTAACCCCGCAATGGACCAAATTGACTTGGAATCCGTGGCTGTTCATGAAATAGGACATCTGCTTGGGCTTGATCACAGTAGTGATTCCAATGCCGTTATGTATTCAAAGATTCCACCTGGAACTGTCAAAAGGGATCTCGCCCAGGATGATATTGATGGCATACATGCTCTCTACGGTAATTAATTAATCGCCTAAAATTAACATATAGGTTATAAATTACAAGAAAGAATCGGAAGCAAAGAAGACAACCTAAGTCATCTTATTGGAAGAACGCTGTGCATAGCTTCGGGGTTCATAAAGCACCTGTTGCGTTCTGGAGTATGATTTAGATTTTCACTAGAAAATCTTGGGTTCAAATCCTAATAAGAATTTACCCTACTTGTATTGTGTAATATTTAATTAAAATATATGAACTTGGGAATGGTTAAGAAATACTTTCAAGTAATTGCCTGCTCTCTCCGATATTTTTTATTTTTGTTAATTACATTTTCGTGTAGATAAGAAAGTCTTGTATGTTTTCCTCCACAGAAGAAGGCATGACGACTCTAAACATTCAATGGCGAAGAAAGAGTCTTATTGTATGGATTTTTGATAGCCATACATGCATACGCGGTTTCAATTTATACAATGGGATCTATATATGCATATAAAAGTAATTAAATTCCTATACTCTTGTCTTTTAAAGATATGGAAGGAAACATGTTGAATTTCTATTGATTAAAAATTTACAAAAATCATAAAAATTATTCTTTATTCTTTATCTATGCTAGTTTTGTTAATGTTTCTTTACAATTTCTTTTTTTATTCATGATGGATTTTTATTTTTGAATTTTGAATTTTTCTTTCTATTTATTTTAAATTATTTTTAACATTAAAAAAAAACTTGGGAAAAAATAAATTTATTTTCAAAATGCAGATAATCTTATTTAAAAGTAGATTTGGTCATCACAAGTTTTTTATAAGATTGGGAATTTTATGTGGAGAGTGATGCACAATTCCTTGGGTGCGGGAAGCCCGTCCTATCTTAAATATCGTGCTCATCCTATCTAAACTATCTGAATTAGAAATTAAAGAATCCAAAAAAACAAAATTCATGAAAAGAGATGTCACAGGGCGCACGTGGGGCATCGAAAGACAATGGTGTTTACTTTATAAGTGTGTTGAAAGGATAAAGATTTTGGGTATAAACATAAAGTTAGGATTATAAAGTTCAGAAGTTGTCATCTAATATTATGGATATTAAAAAACTTATAGTATGCAAGGGTTGAGTAAGGACTAGTTATGCAAGGAGAAGACATATCACCCCTATTGCACCCTACCTAAAATAAATTGTATTGTTGTATGATTGTTTAGGTTGTGTTTTTATTTGTTGGTCTCATCTAACGTTCAAGACAGATCTTTTTTTGTAAAGAAATTAAAGCTCAAATTTAGCATCATATTTTTTTATTTTATATTTTTAATACCTGAGAATATACTTTACTGTGTACAGAATTTAGCACCCTAAATATTAAAATATACAGCTAAATCCTAACATTTTAAAAAATATTTTCTTGTATGTTTTCCTCCGCAAATGATGGCATGACTACTCTTGTCATTTTTCAACATTCAAGGGCGCTAAAGACTCTTATTGTATGGAATTTTGATAACCATACATGCATCCGCGGTTTCAATTTATACAATTGGATCTATGGTTTTCCCTATAACGCATATAAAAGTCGTTACATCTATGGTCAAACTTAATTTCCTTTACTCTTGTCTTTTAAAGATATGGAAAGAAACATGTTAAATTTCTATTGATTAAAAATTTACAAAAATCATAAAAATTTATTCTTTATTCTTTATTTATGCTAGTTTTGTTAATGTTTCTTTACAATTTCTTTTTTTTATTCATGGTGGATTTTTATTTTTGAATTTTGAATTTTTATGTTTTATTTATTTTAAATTATTTTTAAAATTAAAAAAAACTTTGGAAAAATTAAATTTATTTTCAAAATGCAGATAATCTTATTTAAAAGTATATTTGGTCATCACAAGTTCTCGATAAGATTGGGAATTTTATGTGGAGAGCGATGCACAATTTCTTGGGTGCGAAAAGCTCGTCCTATCTTAAATATCATGCTCATCCTATATAAACTATCTGAATTAGAAATTAAAGAATCCAAAAACACAAAATTCATGAAAAGAGTTGTCGTGAGGCGTCGAGTGACAGCGGTGTTTGCTTCCTGAGCGTGTTGAAAGGAATAAAGTTTTTGATATAATCATAAAATTATAATTATAAAGTTTAGAAGTCGCCACCTAGTATTATGAATGCTAGAAAATTTATGGTCTGTGAGAATCCAGGTAAGGGATTATTTGTGCAAAGAAAAGACGCATCATCCCCAATGCACTCTATTTAAGATAAACTGCATTGTTGTTTTATTGTTTTTCTAAGTCGTGTTTCTATATGTTGGTTTTATTTAAGGCTTAAGACAGATCTCCCTTCGTGAGGAAGTTAAGGCCCAGATTTAGCATCACATTTTTTTATTTTTTTATTTTTTTAATATTTGAAAATATATTTGACTGTATAATTTTACACTCCAATATTAAATATTAAAATATATAACTAAACCCTAACACTGTATGTTTTCCTCTACAAATGATGGCATGATTACTCTTGTTATTTTTATAACATTTTTCAATATTCAATTTCAATTTATACAATTGGATCTATGGTTTTCTATGTAAAGCATATAAAATTCCTTACATTTATGGTCAAATAAAAGAACAAGGAAAAATAAAATAAAAAAAAGGATAGCCTCTCAACAAAAAAAAAAAAACCATAAGGAACACTCTGAACCTTGGTTATTAAACTTGGCCCGGCTTAGCGAGTCAACCCGATGGCCAGACCGTTCTGGGTTTAATGAAAGATCGGCTGGGGCAACAACTCGGCAAAACCCGGTTAATCCGGTGGGTCAACCCATGACCCATGCGAACCCGGACGAGACCCGGGTTGTTTTTTTATGTGGGATTTGAAACCCATTAGTATATTTACTCTATATTCCTAAGAAAAAAGTTATGTTTTTTCAATGTGGGATAAAAAACTTTTTAGTTTAAATACTTCAACTTAAAGGGATAACATAATATCTTTTCAATGTAGGATTTGAAGCCCTTTTATATATATATATACTCTATGTTTCCAAGAAAAAACGTTTCAATGTAGGATTTGAAACTCATTAGTATATATACTCTATATTCTCAGGAAAAAAAGTTATGTTTTTTCAATGTGGGATAAAAAACTTTTTGACTTAAATACTTCAACTTAAAATGATAACATAGTATCTTTTCAATGTGGAATTTGAAGTCCTTTCGTATATATACTCTATGTTCACAAGAAAAAAGTTAATTTTTTTCAATGTGGGATAAAAGACTTTTTAGTTTAAATACTTCAACTTAAAAAAATAACATAATATCTTTTCAATATAGGATTTCAGGCCTTTTGTATATATACTCTATGTTCACAAGAAAAAAGTTAATTTTTTTCAATGTGGGATAAAAGACTTTTTGGTTTAAATACTTCAACTTAAAAAAATAAAATAATATCTTTTCAATATAGGATTTGAAGCCTTTCGTATATATACTATATGTTCACAAGAAAAAAGTTATATTTTTTCAATGTGGGATTTGAAATTTATTAGTATATATACTCTATGTTTCCAAGAAAAAAGTTATTTTTTCAATGTGAGATAAAAAAAAAATTTGGTTTAAATACTTCAACTTAAAAGCTTAATATAATATCTTTTTAATGTGGGATAAAAAACTTTTTAAAATATTTTTTTAAATTTCATTATTTACAATATGTATAGTCTATATTTACATTGATTTTTTCTTAATTTTTTCATATGAAATATCAAAGTTTTAAATATATATTTTTTAATTTTTTCAGATTGATCCAAAAAACTTGGGACCGGACCTCTTAGCTGGGCCAACTCTCAAGCCGGGTTGAATAACTATGCTCTAAACCCAGAAAAAGGACCGAAACCGAGGGGAAGACTCTCTAAAACCATCCCAGCAAATCAGCAAACCATTCAACTCATCTGAACCCAGAAAATCAAACCACCATCATCTGCAACCTTTCCCTAAAAAACAGAGCCTCCAGGAAGAACACAAAGCCTCTCGGATTCAAACCAAAAACCCAGAAATCAAGCTCATCTCCTTCACCCGAGTTAACCATCAGCCACCATCTTCATCTTCAATGCCAGCGCTATTGCCAAACTCAAACTTCATCTCTCCCAGACACGCTGCCAAACTCAAAATCCCATCTCTTCCCAACACTGGAAAAATCCAGTTCCACAACACAACCAATCTTCAAGCAAACCAGCCTACCCAATAACCACCCACACCACATGATAGATCAACAACACAGAGGCTTCATCTCTCATTTCCTTCAAACGTCATCAATACCCAGTTCCATTCCTCCATTTCCACCAGCCTTAAAACAGCCCTCATAAAATAATCCAACACTGGAACCTTCTCCCTCCTGCACGAAACCGAAATCAACAACCTATTCCTAGCCAAACTTACCCAGAAAAACCAGACCCAATCAATCCGAAACCCAGTCCTCGTTCCTCACAAAGTTGTGCTTAAGAACACCCCATCACTGTCCCAAGAACAACTAGTCTCCGTTGGCAGCCTCTTTTCCCTTGTTTTCACCAGAACCCAACCATGTGCACAATCCTTCTCAACCATCAAAACAGCCACAAGCCATAGTCACCGCCGACAGCCCTCACCACCATTCCAGCCAACCCAATCTCCACCGTGAACCTGTTGCAAGCCCAGCAATAATCAACCTCTCTTCAACCACAACCGCCAAATCTCCTTTTTAACCACTATTTTCCAAGCAAACCACGTAAAAAGACAAATAAAAATATTTTGAGAATTTGAAAATGATCTCAATTTAAAGGAAGGAATAATCTGATTAATTTTACGTTATTGTTCATAAATTTCAATTAAAGTGTCAGATCAGGCCAAAATTTTGTGTCGAGTTTTCTACCATTTGATCTATTTTGATATAAAATTTCAGTTTAATCAAAGTTAAAAAAAGCTTTATTATTTAGTAGAGGTGATCATTTTCAATTCAATTTAATTTTTATCAAAAGAGTAATTAAACTGAAATTTTTTTAAAAAAACCGAAACCTGTTCAAACAGACTGGTTTTGGTTTGGATTTTTAGAACAAAAACAAGTTCAAACCGGTTTGACTCGGTTTTTTCTGGTTTTTTTGGTTTGGCTCGGTTTTTTTTCCAGTTCGGTTTAGTTTTTTTAATTTCAGGCTTGTAAAACCGAAACCGAACCGGTCGATATTTTCAAACTTTAATCAGTTTTTTTCATGGTTTGGGTTTTTCAATTATTTTTTTTTTTTCAGTTTTTTTAATTTAATCGGTTGTTTGATTTTTTTCTCACCCCTATTATTTAGGTCAGTAGCTACGGTAACTTACATGAAAATTAATTAAAGGCAGGAAGGAGTGGCATTTTTGTAAGCAAGCAAAAATTCATCACTCTCTCCCTTTATAATAGTCGGCTAAACAGCCATGAGAGGAAAAAAAAAGACAAAGGCTTTCTATTTTCTATCTAAAATCTCCAAAATTCATTCTTCAAATGAAAAATCCATAATAATTCTTAATGATTTGTGAAGAAAACAAGAGATTGAAGTGAATTTGGAAAGTACAAAGGAGAAAAATGGCTATGAAAAGTGTAGAGTAAGAAAAAAAGTGATTGAAGAGAAAAAGGAAGGAAATGGTTGAAATCTTGCAAACTTCTTGATTTTATTTGGCAAGTGATGTTAAACCCTTTATTAGAATTCTAATGAACTTATTCTTGGTTTCAAGAAATATTAGTTTATGGGATTTTGATATGGACTTATGGTTATTTGAATTAAGTGTTTAGAATGTTAAAAATCATTATGAGTGATGTTCTTGAGCATGAAAAAACTAATGGTAGTGTGATAACTATGAAAAAATTACAAAGAAAATTCCGGCAAATTTATTAGTTGATTTCTAGCTAATATTCAAACTTGAAAATGACAAAATTTAGAATTGGTTTCTTCATCCAAGTTGTAGATATAGATGTTATATTTTCAATTAAACTATTTTTGATTAAGTTGCTATTGAACTATAGAAATGAGCTAAAAAATAAAAACAGGTTAAATTATAACTTGTTAGACAAATTTTATATGTTTATACAATGTGTGGTTTGGATATGCAAATGGCAAAATAGGTTTTATTATTTATATGAAAGTTGTAGTTAAGAATGTTATCTTTTAAATGAAACTGGTTTATCTTAATTTGGATTATAGAACTCCATATTTGAGTTAAACACTGAAGACGAGTCAAATTGTATCCTGTCGGACATATTTTATATGCTTTTGTAATGTGTGGTCTTGGATGTGTAAATAGAAGAACTAGGTTTTCTTCATTATATGAAAGTTATATTTAAGGACGTTATCTCTTAAATGAAACTGGTTTTGTTTAATTTAGAGTTATAAAACTCTAGATATGATGAGCAAATGGCTAAATTGTGTCTTGTTGGACACATTTTGTATATTATTGTAATAGGTGGTTTTGGGTGTGTAAACGACAGAACTTGATTTTATTACCTTCAACGAGATTGTGGATTTATATCTTAGCTTTTAGAATAAGTAATTCACCCTCAAAATCAAGTCCTATAACTTTTGTTATGAGCTAAATATCGATGTTATGGTTTGGTTAAATGAAACCAATCAAGATTTGCCATTTCTAATCCTTTTTCAAGGTAGTGTTAGTTAACGAATATAAACTTATTTAAATGCATGAGAAGTTGAGTGTTAATGATTGTATTAAGCTTATCTTTTTCTTGCATGCAAGTTGTAAGAATTGAGAATACATGTATGGTGAAATGACTAACAAATTTTATTGTACGGTGAAATGACTAGCAAATTTTATATATCATGGAAATTATTGTGGCAATAAATGATGGTAGTGATTGTGCTCTTGAAATATTGGCCGCCTTTGATATAAATATAAATTATTAAATCTAAGGGTTTTCTTAAACCAAGGGCATGTTGAGATGACATAAAACATATTGTGAGGTATATCATGAAAATTGTATGTATGAGTGATGAGGTAATTATTGGAATGGATATGGGTAGAGGATTAGGGAATTATGTGTAAATGCATAATATAAATTGGTTATGAACTTGTGTTTGGATATGTTGAATGGAAAATAATATAAATGAAATTCAAATTGGAATGTGTGACTAATAATGATTGTTATGTGGAGTTATAGGAGAAGCGTGCGGGACAAAACTCGACTTCTCGAGAACTTAAACAATAAGAGTTAAGGTAAGAGATTTACCCTCCCTAGCCTATTTATTTAATTAAATATGCTTTTGAAATTGTTAAATTTACAATGGTTAATTGATTGTGTTATGTATTGTATTATTAATTGATGGCTTATACAAAAATTGGTATGTTTTGTAATTAAATGTATAGGCAAAAAACACGCGGTATGTTATGAAGTGTGATTGATCGCAACAACGGTAAATTATTTATAATTGACTTTTGACTGCAATGACAAAAATTTATATGTATGAATTATTATTGATCATAATTGTGATAACCGTGTGTAATTTGTGTTTGACCGCAACGATAGAAGTTTTTATGTAAGAATTATTATCGGTCATAACGACAATAACCATGAGTAATTCGTGTTTAACCACGACAATGGAAAAAAGAAGAAGATAGATGTCAATGTTAGAAATATATAGGTGATGAGAAGAATAAAATAACTAACGTATGAGATAGCCAGCCAGTAAATGGATATTATCATGAGATTAGTGCATGATGATAGGCTATGTTGTGGAACTAGTTATCTGGCAATGGGGCATCTATCCAAAGATAGGCTATGTTGTAGAACTACTTACTCAGGAATAGGGCTAATGCCCGGTAATGGGCTATATTGTCGAACTAGTTACTCGGCAACTGAGCTAGTGCTCGGTAATGGGCTAAAGACATCAGTTCGTTTGATGACTAGAATATGTAATTTGGTTTAAATGGATTTGTGTGGAGTTATTATTGCCTAGATGACCGACTAGTTGGACTGTTAATAAAATTTTGGATGAAACCCAATTGTTAAATAGAAGTAGTAAATCATGATTATTGCATTGAGTGTTGGATTAATAAGAATTTGTGATTGAGTTCATGGCATAGATGGTTTGTTGAATTCTATTCTTCAATTGTGATATAAACGTAAAGTTTCGAGATGGTTAAACCATGAAATTGTCTGGAATGTTTGTGGATAAATAAAAATAATAATATTTCCAGGATTTTCAATGATTCATGTCTGGCGAATTATCTGAAACACTTTTTTAAATTTAAAAAAATAGGGTTATTACATGGAATTACTTGTGTGAGGATGATGTTGGAATTTTGTGAAATGATTGGTACAAGAAATGGTAGGACAACATTTAGATAGAGTTTTCGATAAGAAAAGCTCAACCGACATCTCATTAAGTTAAGAAAGTTTTCATTTAAAATAATAAGTCAAGGTAAAGTTCAAGTCTTAAGTCTTTTTGGAAAAGAGTCATAAATAGTGTGAAAGGTCATAGCTTGGGTTATATAAAAAGGAATTGAAATGATGAAACCTAGTGATAATAAGTATAGACTACAAGAGATTAAACTAGGCATATAATCACTCATAAGGTTAAAATGATAAATTATGTGGTAAGAAAACATGAGTGTTTGATTAGAATAAATTGAGTATGCCTAAAGGGCACAAATATGTTTAGGAGACAAAAGGTGATAAAATTTAAATGTATTGTGAATTAAAAAATAGTGTGAACCAAAAATGGTAATGATACACACACAATTGTACGAATTAGATGTGTTTGATTAAACAAACTATAACATAAATTGAACGTGTTGGGAATAAAAATTTTCATAATGTGACTAAGATAGTAAAATGAGCACTTTGATGAAATATAAGATCATCAAAAAATGAATGAAATGTACTAAATTAGAATCTTGCATAGATTGATGTATTTACCAGAAGATTGGCAAAATTGATTCGGCTTATATCATTGATATATGTGTGTTTAATATGTACTCATTGCATGATATTTTAATGTTATAAGAATAAACTGTCTTTAGGGTTATCACTTACTTGAATAGAACAATAGACCTTACTTAACATTTTTTTTGGTTAGGTGATGATTATGTAATTTTTTAATATGTTGACTATCTTTTATAATATAATTTTGAGACTAACTTATATATAAATGAAATTAATACTAATGATGTTCGTAACTTAATTATTAATCTCTTTTGTTGGGGTTGTAATATGACGTTAAACCTACTCTAGTTTTATTCAATTAATATTGTATGTAACTAGTTCATAATGTTCTTATATTTTATATACGTCACTTGTTGTAAAATAGTTTATACTATAATTGTACATGAGTTATGAAATGAAAAATTGGGAATGATAGATGAATTGTATTCTTGATTTGGTAATGTGATTGGTTAAGGTCCAAGAAGTTTGGACAATATTGAGATTGTGATATCATTGTGTATGTAGGAGTCGATGGTTTGGGAATGTTCCATATTAAAAGGAAACCTGTCTAAATTTTAGTATAGGCTTAAATGATGTAAAGGTTGGAAACATGATGCTAATATGTAAAATAAATTACCCCAATTTCAATAGGTTCAAGACTTAAAAGGTTGTGAAAATACCAGGTCGTTACAAAAAAGGTGTATTGACGCAAAATATTATGGTTGCATATAGTTTTGACATGCAATTCATTTTTGTTTAGGCTAGGGAGAGAAGAGAGAGCACACAACACGCGTATTTTTCTTAAGACAATAGGCAATCTTAATATCAAATCTCACCACCAACCAAAATACTTAATGTTATTTATTTTAAAACAAGTAAATGTTATTGTAATCATTGGGGAGTATATAACAAAGTCATATTATTGCATGCAAATACTATGTGGTTGATTTAGGATATCCTAGTAAGTATGGCTTTTAAGCCTATAAAGGTAAAAGATATTACTTGTCCAAACTTTAAAGGCGAGGACAATCAAGAACTCGGAAGGAATTCTTTAGTCGTTTTCATTTCTCAATAAGTTGTGTGTATAACATACATTTAGAGTATGGAAAAAAAGGTGAAGAATTTTATAGAACATGCCTTCTTTTCCTTACAAAATACAAATTCATATTGTAGTGGCATCCATGATACTATATAACTATATTAGAAGGAAGTCGCAACAATATGTGACATTTGCTGAATTTGATCGTAATCTCAATTTTGTTCCTTAAAATTTTTTTAAATAATGTTGTTTCATGTTCACAAACCCATGAAAATCAGAGGGCTTCGCGTATGGATTTGATTCATGATGGGATTGTAACAAGTGTAATGGTACAATAACATCGGTGTTCTAGTTGACATTGTTTTTTCTTTACAATGTATTAATAATGAAATGCATATTAATGTAATTTGAAAAAAAAATAATTAATTACATGTTTTTTTTGTATTTTTATTACAAACTTCAAATTCAACCATAATTTTAACCAAATATTTTCAACATGTGTTTTGCTTAACAACAATTTTAACAATAATTTTGACCAAACATATATTTGAATCAAACCAACCCACAACTAATTACTCAAAAGAAACAATCAATTGTTATTTTTTTTTCTTGCTTATGTTTCTTAAACAACTTTAGACTGCTGGTTTATGAATTATAAAAAAAATTGTATTGTAAAAGCAAGTTACCCTTAGCCTGACCATCTCAAGTTCAAGAATTACCTAATAGCTTATGGCCTTTCTAACAGTCATTGAATACCTATTACGCAGATTTTGAATAAATGGAGATGCAGGTTTAGAAATGGTTCTTCTCATTGAATTGAAAATTTCAACGAGAATCTAAGGCCCTAGCTAGATGTGAAGAACAACAACCTATTGACTCTAGAAAAGCTAATTATGCAGTCCCATAATGTCAAAATAAATAAAAAAATAGATGATTAATACTGTTTGATGACAAACTAGTTTCCCAAATGCATCAATATGTACAAGCTAAGCATCAAAAGGATTATCAAGACTGCTATTCAAACACCTGTGGACTGCCTCTGTCATGTCCTTCTTTCTCTTCAGGCCTGGATTCTTCTACTAATTTTATCCAAACCAGTGAAAGCTTATATCCACCTTATCCCTTCACTCTATCTCTGTTTTTAAATAATGAAACCTTGGAAAAATTTAAAAAAAAAAAAAAAACAGTATAAAGGATCATGTTTTTAAGAAGAAGAAACTAAAGTTTTGAACTCTCAAGTGCTCTATCTCCTGCCCCCTTTTCTCTTTGTCTATCTCTGTGTTTCTTATTCTCTATTTATAGGCACAAGTAATGAAGAGATTCAGGATTTTAATCACCCAAATCTCCCATTAAAGGCCATTCCGACGTTTCAGAATCTTTTGCTAGTTGGGTGTTTTGCAAGGATTTGGGGCATTAAAATAAGATTTTCGAATGCTGAAGATTAATTTCCACGTGATTGCATCTTATCTAGAGATCAATCACAGCTGAGGGCCTAAGCCAAAAATCCCATGAACAAAGCCTTTTCCTATGTTTTCCACACCCAGATATTGAAGAACATATCAAAACAACATCGTCTACTTCTTCTTTTTTCCACCATATAAAAACGACGCTGTTTTTGGAAAGGCACAATAATTTAATTAGACCCTAGAATGTTTCTGCCTTTTCATTGCAGTCCCTGGTTTTTTTATTTTTCCAATTTCATTCAATTAGGGTTTTAATTTTTTATTTTATTTTCAATTTAATCACTAAATAAATAAATTAAATCCTTGAGTTTGAGCGTTTATTCTAGTTTAGTTTTTGGTTCCCAAAATTGGGCATTTTTTAATCAATTTTGCCCTAAATCTTATTTTTCATCTTCAATTTCACACCTAATTAAAGCAATTAGACCCCTGGGTTTGGCTATTTGTTATACATTCATCCTTGGGCCTTCAATTTTTTTAACTCCAGCATAATCAACCCATTTTCCTTAATTTTATCTTCAATTATGTCCCTAATTGCATTTTAAATTGTTCATAATATTTTTTACCTTCTTCAATTCATCCTTGGCTTGTCAGATTCAATTATTAGTTCAATGTTTCCCCAATTGTATTTTATTCCACTCTTTTTTATTATTATTTTATGTATTTTTTTCATTTTCTTCTTTTTATTTCATAATTTAACATGTCACACAAAAATAAACAAAAATGACAAAAAATAATGAAATGAATAAAATTTACTTGATTATTAAAAATATATATATATATATATATATATATATATATGAAAAAAAAAATAGGGTCAAAATTGTTATGACAATTGTTATCATTTGTTTTTGACAGGAAGTTCCCTAGTTAGAAAGAAATATTTTGTCCAACTCCTATTGACATAGCTACTAATTTCATTGTATTATAAAACATTTTAGTGCAAAACAGGATTTAAAAGTTATGGTGACATCTAGGAATCTGTATCCTCTACTTATTATAAAGATATCAAAGCAAAAAGTTATTGGGAGTGCGTTTAACTTTATATTTTGGAAAGAATGTGCAATAATTTCATGAATAACTAAACTTTTAATTCAAGTTCTATGAATTGATGACAGTGATGACAAGCCTTCAATTGAATATTTGTATGATGTTATTTATTCTTCAAAGAATTCAGTTTTCAAAAAAAATAAAAGGCTAGTGTACAACTTTTTTTATTATCAATAATCAATGGGATGAACAACTAATTATATAAGAAACTTTATACAATAGAATTTTTGTTGAATTCTCGATTTCAATATAATATAAATCTATTGGATAAATATATGAACACCATTTTTGTCCATCTATTATTAAGAAATTTGCATATGGAAATTCAACATTGCAAGGCTTACAAGTTATATGAAATTGCTTAGGATTGCATAACATGATTTTGTTCTAGTGTCTATGATAAATGATCATATCCTTTTACGTCTAGGTATATTATCATTTTCATATTCAAAGTAAATTAAAAATATCATCTTTGACATGATATTACTTATTAATTTTTATTAGAGACAAATGATGGATGACATATGGAAGTTGTACTCTAAATCTATAAAAGTTTGTTATAAGAGCTTTAAGTTAAACTTGTAGGTCTTTAGGTTGGGAGAGGAATTGAAGTATTTTTTAACATATCCACCCTAAAAAAATAAATAGATTGGAGCATTAAAGACTTGATGACTTTGTTTACATCTACTAAGATCTGAGGTTGAAACAAAAATATAATTTTTCCTCTAATTCTTTAAATATTATTATATCTTATTAAGTAGAATTATTAATATTTTTAATGTGTTTACCTTCACTTTGAACATGTAAGAATTATTAAAAAGGTCAAAATTATGATCCAATTAACTTTGATATTAGAATTGGATATTAGAAGATGATCCGTTGACTTTGATAACTAAAAAAGTAAAGAGTTTTCACAATGACCATTCAAAATAATTCAAATGATGGTAATGGATGATTGATCCTTTAATTATTGATTTTTTTAAAAAAATAATTTATTGCTTAATATGTAATATTTATATTTTAATTTTAGAATTAATAAATATCGATGAGATTGAAGGTGGTTGTGGGGATGAATAAGGAGCACGGTAATTTTTTGATAGGCATTGATAAGATTTGTTGAATCTCACCAGTATTTGATTTAAATCTTTCTTCTATAGACACTAAAATACTTAATGTATTCATTCAATCAAAGTGAAGGTATTGTTGTTTTAGAATTTTCTATATTATTGGTTTGTGATGCATTGCAAGTCAAATAAAAAAAATTAATGTAAGAAAATGTTCAAGCATTAATAATGTGTTTTCTAATAAAAAAATATTTTAATCATAAACTCAAACTTTGATGTATATTGGACAACATCTTTTTTTAATATTGATACGATGACATATTGAATGATATTTGTTTTCAAATAATAAAATTGTGACATATTAGACCGACCTGAGTTAACCTGTCAAGTCTATGACTTGAGTCATGAGACCATGATAATTTTATATAAAAAATCAAAATTAATTATGAAAATTAATTTTTAATCAACCCAATATTGAAAGATAAAATTCAAAAATAATAATTAAAAAAGAACAAATAAACTACTTGAATCAACCCAAGTTAACTTACCAAACTCACAACTTAAAAGGCTGAAACATGAGATAGGAATAATTTCATAAAAAGAAAAATAAATTATAAAGCTCAATTTCAAACCAGTCTAATATTGAATAAGAAAATAAAAAAAATCCATTAAAAAAAACTAAATTAACTCAGAAAAAGCTGTTAAATGCAATATAAGATATGAATTCTTCTTTGAATTCTGGTTCTTGGGACTTGTTCTTTTATTCTTGGTGTTTGCGAAGATGGCTTTAATCTGGATAGTGCTATAAAAAGAAAACAATGAACTTCTACTTGTCTTCTAGCAAGCCTGAGTTTATCGGCTTTAATCTGGGCTTGCTAGTTTGCCCAGTCAATTTCTAAAGCGCTAGGGGCTCTCCTTATTACATGCATAGAAAAATCATGCTCTCTCATGGGTGAAGAAGAGCTTGGAATAGAAAAATCTGGACTTTCCATATTAAATCAACATTTATGCTTCACCCGCCATAGGGATTGTATGTTTTTAATCTCTCTAGATCATACAGTAGACAACGTTCATTTCCCATTTTAATAAATTGCATGTGCTCAGGAAATAAAAGCATATACTGTAACTGCAGGGGAAAAATTTACAATCCAGATATACTTTATTACATTTTCTAATACCTGTTTTTGCATTTTAAAAACAAATTTTTAAAAGAATTGAATTTTTCTTATTTTTTATTTTATTTTAAATTAATTCTTTTTACATTTTTTGATTATTTTAATATACTAATTTTAAAAATAATTTTAAAAAAATTAAAAATATTATTTTAATATATTTTCAAACAAAATATTATTTTAAAATACAACTTTCTTGACACTACTGACAATTCCCTTAATATTTAGAGTTGAAATGACTTGGATTTGGGATGATTCCGAAAGTGGCAATTTTGAGTGATCAAAAGGCAATCTACTAATAGGAATGTCTCTAACGCCCTTTGTTGGATGAAAAATTATTTTTTAAAAATTATTTTTTATTAAAAAATTTAATTAACAGAAAACACTTTTCAATCAAAAAAAATTTAGCTTGATTTTCATGAAAGTGTTTTTCTTTTATTTTGTGAAAAATTTTCAATCAAAGAAAACATTTTTCAAAAGTTGTGAAAAATTTAATAATATCATATTATTTATTGATTATATCAAATTTGATCCTCAAACTTTTGATTGCTATATATATTTTGTTTTGAATATTTTTTTTTTCAATTTCATCTCTTAGAATTTGATTTTTATATTAACTTTGGTTCTTATTTTTACGATTGTTATTGGCTTTTTTCTTATCATTTTTTTAATTAAAATTTTTTGTCTATCAAATTTGGTCCTCATTCTTTTAATTGTTACTTATTTTATTTGAAATAATTTATGAAATTATTATTATTATTATTATTATTTTAATTTCATCATCTTTTAATTTTTTTTTTATCTGTTAGATTTGATCTCTATTATTTTGATTATTATTTATTTTATTTGAGATAATTTATGAAATTATTTTTTTTTCAATTTCATTCTCATTCAACTTTTTAATTTGTAAGATTTGTTTCTCATTATTTTAATAAACTTGAAAAAAAAAATAAAACATTAATAAGTTATTTTCCATGACATAACCAAATACTGGAAAGTGTTTTCCAACTTATTTTCCATGACACTACTAAACATCGAAAAATAATTCACTTTCCCGGAATTCACTTTCCAAGGAAATCACTTTCCAAAAAAAAACTACTTTCCAACAAACAAACGGGGCATAAGCTGGATTAACTTTGTAAATTTCCATCAATCACATCATTCCCTCACCTTCGTGCAGGAGTAACATACAACGTGTTATTTTTTCATATAATTAAGGTGCATTTTTTTTTTATATTAACATTGGTGTCCAGCAAATTTGTGCGTGTGAGAAAGTGCTGCTAATTCTAATCAAATTCTAAAATAAAAGGATATTCATTCACATAAAAATAAAAGATGGAAAATTATAATATTTTACCTGACTTTTCCTTTAATTGCACACATTTTTTTTATCTTAATTGTCACTTTTTCTTACTAAGAATAAATCATTTTTATTTTTATAAACATATTATAAAAATAAAGTTTATTTATATAAAACATAAATAAAAATATAAGTAAAATAATCTCTTCGAAACATTTAATACATATAAAATAATTAAAAAACAATTGTTATTTCAAAAAGGCTAGATAAATAATCTAGAAAATAAAAAAAAGATATTAATTTGAATATAAATTTTTTTAAAAAATAAATATAAAAAATTATCAATTGTTTTAAAAAATGAGGTCATGCACTACTAGAGCTTGCAAGCCAAAGCCTCGCACCTGGCTCAAATTAGAAAGGACCCACATATATAGGCCATTATTTTTTTATTTGAAAATGTGGACATGCCATCTGACCTAAAATGTTTTTGAAAAAAAAAACAGGTAATACGTCACCTATTTCTTCCCAAATTTCTACAATAGTAGTGGCTGAAAATTGAGGTTTTTGAATTTTTTTTTACCTATAAAACCATTTTTTATCTAAAACACTTCATACATCTTGATAAATTCATATATGATCTCAAATAACCTAAAAGCTCAGATCCATAATTTTAGGTGACGAGAATGTTAAAAAATACCTACATAAGACTCTTTTATCGAGTAAAACTTATTGACACCAAGATTGATTATTTTCATGGTTTAAATTGATGTCAATCAAGACTTTTTTTCTATCACCAATATTCGGTGACTTCTATTTTCTCTTTCAAACCACGAACTGAAAAATATAAAAAATAAAATTCTTAACTGAAATTGAAATATCATAAACCAAAGGGACTGAAAAAAGAAATTTAAAAGTATAAGGACCCAATTGAATTTTTTTTCCACAAACTTTGATATTGTCACCTATTTTCCCTACTTTTTTTACTTTGATAATTTTTTTAAATTTTTTTCTTTTCTAATAAATTAACTTAAATTAATCTTTAATTCGATCCTAAAAAGATGATTAAAAAAATAATATGAATGGAAAAAAAAAAATCTCGATCCACAGCACATCGAGTATGTCTCCACAATGCAGCCCAATAGGATCTGCTTCATGAAAAATGCCACAACGTTATTTTTTTTTGTTAATGATTCTTTACTCATATTCCTCTCTGTGTTTGTTTGTTATTTTTGGATTTAATGGACTTTATTTGTTACATTACTTTGTCTGGGCCCATAAATGTAACTTTTACAAAAAAAAAAAAAAAAAAAAAAAAAAAAAAAAAAAAGGGAAATTAATTTCTAGTTTTTGGGTTTGTGGAGGAACCAAGCCTATTTATGGAGGAAACAAGCCTAAAATAATTTCCTATATGTTTGAGTCTCGTTGGCTTGGTAGTGCAAGCAAAGCCTAAACAATTTACTTTGGCTCATAAATGTATTTGAAATAAAATCTTTAGCTGCATCTATAGATCGAGCACAAGATAAGATTATAAAACAACAATATTAGAAAAAGAAAACTCCACACACGAAAGGAACAAATATTTTTATCCCACTTGATTGAAAATTTCAATACTCAATACTAAAAAATTGACAAATACAAATGGAAACGGTGATGAAATTTTTCACCGGTATATTGTAATGACCTTTATCGATAATTTTTCATCCATATATCCATCGGTAAACACCAAAAGAAAAATTCTCTCGATATATACTAAGGGAAATATATTGAGAAAATAAAGAATAAAAAATTCCAACTATACAATGACATGTAACTTGTATAGACGATGTCACCAACGGAATTAACCAAATGGTAAAGTATCGAGAGAATTACGAAAGGTATTACAGTGGGATTAAAAAAAAACAAATCGCATGGTGATGCTGAATTTATAGCGACAATTTATGACCTAGCGATTGACCCTCCTCCCCCCTCCCCCGTTTCTCTTTCTTCCTTCTGCATTTTTTTTTTTTGCAATAAACAATCATCCCTCCCCCAATTTTAATACAATTCAACCTCCTACAACAAATTTGGACACCGCAACACTCAGTTTGTTAACATCTGTGTTCTAATTCAAATTTTATTAAGGATTCTTCACTTTAAATAAGCAAATCTACCATTTTTTATATTTGAACTCAATTTTTAAATGTTAATATTGTTTGCATGTTTTTGTAGTATATATATTTTGTTTGGGTGTTTACTTGTTTTATAGTTTTTTCTCATAGAAATTTGTTGTATGGATTTATGATTTGTACGTGTTAGGGTTTGTTTTAAATTTTGTAAAATTGTATTTGTTTGTAAATTGATGAAATTTATGTGTTTTGTGATGAAATAAATAATGGCTTATTTAATGAGTCCATTTTATATTTTATCAATTTTATTACCGAGTTGAAATTTTCAGTAAATGTGTAGAAATTTTAATTTATATAGATAATTGATGATGAATTAAGAGTACTATTAAAATAGATTGAATAAGTTTAAGCTAAACTAATATTTTTGCAAATTTATTTAGTTAACATTGTTAGTTAATACATGTTGTCATCATTATTTAAGAGTACTATTAAAATAGATGCATTGTTCATGGATGTAACGAGATTCAATTCAAGGGTTGTCATCATTATTTAAGAGTATTATTAAAAGTACTATTTAGTTAACATTGTTAGTTAATACATCTTGTCATCATCAGAGTAGTAGCTCTAAGATTTATACTTAAAATCTAATCTATGAAAAGGTGATGATTATCTTGCAATTAAGTACGATGTAGATTTCACAATAACAGGAACTAAAGATGTTTGTAATTAGAACTACGATTAGTATTTGGCTATTCTTCTTCTTGTTTTTGTTTCTGTTTTTAAATTATGTTTTTGTTCAATTTAGTTTCTCTCTAGCCTAAATTGATGAAATTAGCTTTGAATTTATGGTAGACTTATAAAAAATTATAAAAATATTATAAAAAAAATATTAATTAAAATTTTTGTTTAGGATACTTCAATGATAGGTTAAAAATTGTTTTTTTTATAAAAAAATAAAAAAAAATTAATTAGACATGATCACCAGATCCAAAAGCCTATAAAAATATAAAAAAAATTAATTAGGATTTCAAGATAGTTTAAATTTTTTTTATAAAACAATTTGTAAAAAACATTAATTAGAATTTCTATTTAAAATAGTGTAAGGGTAGTTTAAATGTTTTTTTATGAAAAAATTATATAAAAAAATTAATTAAAATTTCTGTTTAAGATACTTGTTTAAATATTTTTTTATAAAAAATAAAAAAATTAATTAGATACGGCGATCAGACCCAAGTCGCTTGGGCCTGTATTGGTTAGCAGGCCCAACTCTCTTTGGTGAGGCATGACTGTCAGGTCAAAAAGCCTATAAAAAATAATAAAAATAATTAGAATTTAGTTTAAATATTTTTTTATAAAAAATTTTATTTAAGTTTTTTATTTTTGATACTTTAATGATAGTTTAAACATGTTTTTTTTATAAAAAATTATTTATAATTTATGTTTAAAATATTGTAATGATAATTTAAATATTTTTATTTTTAAAGCTCATGGATCTCTCATAGCTACTAGATTCAAAAGATTTAAAATATTTTTTATGTTATTAATATTTTTTAATGTTTTTTTAAAAATAATATTAATATATCGCGAAGCGCAGACCGATGAACTATACGGGAAGAATGAAAAATTTTTATTTATTTTTTTAATAATAGGGAAGAACGAACCTGAGATAAGACGTTAAATAAATAGAAAGAACAACATACAACTTTTTCAGGCGGCTAAATTTGTCAAACCAGTTTAACCAGTAAGGTTTCTGTTCTGAACAGCTGTGTGTAGTCTCAGTCAACTTGTCCTTAGATTCCAACTTCCAAAAGCAAAATTGAACT
>Ga0325414_1000222_pt1 | contig 40806 bp, 17 predicted proteins | sample PopdelMetagenome_8_FD_206183 | JGI IMG/M metagenome (GOLD analysis project Ga0325414, IMG submission 206183) | Populus deltoides microbial communities from Bellville, Georgia, United States - Leaf-PdKOR-R3 | ecosystem: Host-associated > Plants > Phyllosphere > Phylloplane/Leaf | place: USA... | reverse complement strand
AGTCAACGGTTGGGATCCTTCTAGGTCAAATCAAGGGCCAAGATTTGACATCATTAAAGAAAGAATATCCTTCTTCCACCCCTATAAATAAAGGTAGATTTCATGGTTTGAGGGAGGAAGAAATCAGAGGCCAAAGTTTAACAAAAACTAGCCTCTATCTCTTTTTTTATTCCCAACATCTTCTTTCCCTCTCTCTGCCACTACCATCACCTCTTGCATCTACCAAAGACAACCACCAACAAATCAACTCCTTCCCCAGCAACTTGATGACCGATAGCTCCTCTTTTAGTACCGCCATGGATCAACGACAAAAATAACCACTGCCAACCTCTCCTTCTTCTTCTTAACCGTGGTTCTCTTCTGCTCCAACAACCAACGGTAGCCATCAACTCTTCCACTAACCTCATGTTAGTCTCCCATCACGACCAACCAGACCATCGGCAGCACTTCTTAACCCAAGTCGCCTCCCCTCTCTTCTTTTTCTTCCTCTCTCCTATTTTCGTTGCATGTAAAAAATGCAAAAAATAGATATCATAACTAGTTTATAATTATCTGTTAGGATTTGGTCAAAATGTCAAAAAAAACTTTCACCAATTTTTTTGTCCATATTAGGGTTTAGATTAGACTTTAATATTTAGAGGTGTAAAATTATACAGTAGAGTACACAACCTCAAGTATTAAAGATACAAAGTGCAAAAAAAAAATATGATGCTAAAATTTAGATTTTAGAATGGTTAGGATTTAGCCCAATAAAGTAGAGATTTCCTCACGAAGGGAGATTTGCCTTGAACCTTAGAAAAAAAAAACCAATGAATATAAACTTGACCTAGAAAAATAATCAAACAACAAGACAACTTATCTTAAGTAGGGTGCACTAGAAGTGATGTGTATTCCCTTTACACAACCAGTCCCTTACCCAGACTCTTGCAGACCATAGGTTTTCTAATAACTATAATATTAGGTGGCGACTCTTGAATCTTATAATCATAATTTTATGATTATATCCAAAATTCTTTCCTTTCCTAACACATTTCTTAGGAGGCATTTAGCGCGTCATTCAATGTCGCCCCGCGACAATTAATATTATTAATGTGCTACTTTTTATTGGACTTTTTCTTACTAGAATAATTGTTTTTAAATAACACCTTATAAGAACAATAAAAGCAAATTTTAATAAAAAAACCATGTTTTGACAATTTTCACGCAAATATATTAAAAAAAGAAAAGAACAACATATTGGTTGTGTGTTGTCAAGTGGAACTTTTCATAATCTATTTTTCAATCAATGATAGTAAAAAATGATATTCACAACAAAAACAATGAATAAAATTATAAAGGAAAAATGTATTTTTTTTCCTTCAAAACCTTATTTTCTGATTTATATAATCACTTTTTTGTCGTTTTGACAAAAAAATGTTTTTTTTTATAAAAATTATAGTTTATTAAATAAAAAGTGACAATAATTCAAAAAGTAAGACTTGTACGTTATTGTCATAGAATATCCATGACCACAAACATAAAAAAATTCTACATAATATGCTCACATATAATAATTGTCAAAAAAATTGATGACATTAAAAAAATGCTAAAATGTTATCTGAAAGAAATTTCAAATTGAATGATATATAAAGAAACACTATTTTAAATATAATTTAAATTATTTAAAACTAATTAATTTAATTAAATTTTATGAAAAAAATAATAATAATGAATGGGTGTATAAAAAAAGAGTTTACTAATATTATAAAAAATATTATAATCTAGACATCACCCTCGTCGTATCATTTTCAAGAAAATGTTACTTTCTCTAAGTCTTTTCTTCTAAATTAATTTTATACATGATATTAATTATCAAAATTATTTTAGGAACATATTCATAAGTTATTTATTGAGAGACATTCATCAAAGTTAACGTTAGGCCTTGAATAAAGAGTCTTGCAACTTGATAATTTTTTTTTAATTTTCTTATATTATTATTTTCTATTTATTTTTAGTCAAAGATTATGTGAATGTTTTGTTGTGTTATTAACATAAAAGAAGTGAAAATCTAGTAACACTTCCATTACTATTGATATTATTAACTATGTCAATATTTACATTACATGTTGTATTTTCCAGGTCCGAAGAGTGATTCTTGTTTTATTTTATCTGCTGTTATCTAGACTAGGAATATTATGTGTTTTTTAAAACTATTTTGAATTTTGGGTAACTTGTAATGTAATGATAAACTCTTGATTTTAGATATATATATATATATATGTTGAGCTTTCTTTTGATGCAAATTAATGTTGTGCATTGTTATATAGCAAGCTGTGATGTGGAGGTGATGATTATTGTTATATTAAGATCCATGATGATTGGATTAGAATTGAGGAATGAAATATAAGAGTATAATAAGTTCATGTCAATAACTTGGGACCTCCTGATATAGGGGAGACTCTGTTGAAATTTCAATAGAATCTGTGATGGACTTATATATAGATTGTAAAAAAATTCCATGTTTTAATAAATATGATTGTGTGTGTTTTGTCCTAGTGTTTGGGAATGTTACATTTTATGTGATGTGGTTACTATGCATGTTACTCATTTATTATTGAGGTGTACTTGACAATTACGTAGAAAGGCTAAATATGATGGGTTAACATATATTCTCTTGAAAATGATGTAAAGACTTTCACACTTGTATCATTGTCACCAATAACAAGTTTATCAAGATCAATTAAAGATGAAGAAAAAAAGAGAAGATGAAAGTTCATAACAACCATATGATGATAAGAGCAAGAGTGAAAATAATGAGAACATTGAAAGAACAAATTTGGCCAAGATAAAGAAAATTAGGGTTTCAGTTAAGAGATGAGAGAAGAAAAAAGGATGAGAAAAGAATAGACTGTAGAAAAGATAAATAAACAAGTTAGTTTTTATGTGAAAGGGAATGAGGTTAAGAATGTTTATTTTTCTAATATGCCTATGATTTTACTTGTGTATACGATAATATATTTTAATATTACTGAACTTGATACTTGTATTCCTAGTGTTTGTGTTTCTTTATTATAGGATTACAAAGATATTTTCTCTAATGAGATTCCTAGTGAGTTGCCACCTATTAAGGGGATTGAACATCTAACTAAACCGTCGGCAAGCCAAATGAGTTGAGTTCATATAAATGTTCTCATATGTGATAAAAATAAGTAAGGAAAGGAAAATATAATAGTTGATGCACTATCGTGAATGTATGTACTTTTTTCAACTTTAAATGTTAAATTATTAGGATTTGAGAATGTGAAAGATTTTATATGATAGAGATGTTGATTTTAGCCAATTTTATAAAATATATGAGGATTCAGTGTTTGGCAAATTTTAAAGGTTTAATGGCTATTTGCTTAAACAAAAAAGATTGTGCGTGCCTAATTGTTCCATGCATGATTTACTTGTTCGTTAAGCTCATGAGAGCGATTTAATGAAACACTTTGGTTGTTCGTTAAGCTCATGAGAGCGGTTTAATGAAACACTTTAGGGTTTCTAAGATTTTAGATGTTTTGCATGAACACTTTTATGGTCTAAGATAAAAAGGGATGTGCGTATTTGTGATATGTGCATCACATATAAATAAGTTAAAACTAAAGTTCTACCTCATGATTTATATACCCTTTTATTAGTATCTATGGAACCTTGGATATAATTGTTTTAGGTTTGTCTAGGTAAAGAAGGAGTAGTTATTCTATTTTATGGTTATAGATAGGTTTTCTAAGATGACACATTTGATATCCTATCATAAAATTAATTATACAATTAATATAGTGGGCTTATTCTTTAGGGATATAATCTGGCTTCATGGGGTTCCTAAAAGCTTTTTTTTTTTTTATCATGATGTTAAATTTATTAGTTATCTTTTGAAGATTTTGTAGGGTAAGTTGGAAACAAAATTTTTATTTTATACTACTTGTTATCCACAAACAGATGGTCAAACTAAAGTAGTTAATGACTTTAACTACGTTGTTAAGAATTATCATTTAAAATAATTTGAAGAATTGGAAAAAATACGTACCATTCGTTGAATTCACATACAATAGGAGTGTGCGAAGTACTACTAATTATTCACCTTTTGAAATTGTTTATGACTTTACCTTTGGATGTGATTCTTTTACCTATTAATAAAAGGGTTAGTCTTGATGGTAATAGAAAAACAGAAGTAGTGAAGGCTCTCCATAAGAGTGTATAATGACAAATACATAAAAAGTATGAGCAGTATATGTTTAATGTTAATAAGCACAAGAAAAGGAGTTCTCTTTGAACCAGGTGATTGAGTTTGGGTGTATATACGCAATGAGAGGTTTCTTGAATGTAGGAGATCTAATTTGATATTGAAAGGAGATGGTCTATTCCAAATCCTTAAAAGAATTAATGACAATGCCTACAAAATGGATCTACCAGATACGTATGATGTTAGTGCTACTTTTAATTATTTTTTTTACCTTTTTTTGTTTGATGTAGGTGATGATTTGAGGTCGATTCCTTTTAAGAATGGAGGGGATGATGCGATCTAAATTACACCAAAGGATCTCTTAGAAGCTTCAAATGGGCTAATTACAAGTTCAAAGACAAAGAGGCTACATCTTTAACAAGTGATGATCAAACCTTAGTCAATTTCATCTATGTACAAGAGAAGTTTAATCCATCTATTTCATGGGCAAATTAATTTAGTCATTGGAGGTGGTTTTTGGGTTTTTTTTTTCTAATGCATAATTTTACACTAATAAAGATAACTTTCAATTTAACTGTTGGATTGACCTGAAAGTTTTATAAAAAATTTCAAATGCCTTATTTTATATATGGTTAAAATTTTATCAAGAACGAATATCAAAAAGGCTTTGCAATAAGGTTTAAAAGCTACTATATAATATTTATATTAGTTTCCTAGTTGATCTAGTATTCTTTTTTCTATTTTATTTAAAACTCTTTTATTATTATTTTTTCATCCTTGTTTAAGAAGTTTTTATCTAATGTTATTTAGCTTGCTTTTAGTTTTTTTTATAGACTTTGATTTTAACAATTATTATTACATGAGAAGTTCTACTCATAGTTTTTAGCTATTTATTGAACTACTTTGACTTATCAAATAAGCATGGACTTGTTACAATAATCTTGTGCTCGGTACATGTTATTGTTGTTTCAAGCTCAATCAAAGGCCTGCAATTTAGTTTTCTTAGGAATTGTTAATTAGTTTGTGGATTTCTAGATCTTTATACCCATAGGACTTTAATGAAATTGAAAAAAAAAAACCCAAAAGGTCAAGAAAAAAATAAGCATGGGCTTGTTATAATAAATCCTAGATGTATGGGTAAAAAAATTAAAAATTAAATGATGAAATTATAAAAATATATAAATCAATAGATAAAATTGATGGTAAAAAAACTCAAAGGACCAATACAAAAGGATCCAGATGAGCAGGTTTGTTTCAAGATTGGGCTAGTTTTTTTTTTTTTTTCCGTCACCCCCCTCTCTTTTTTTGAAAGAAAAAACTCATACATAACAAGTTGTGTATCTCCTCAAAATTAATAATATATATCGCTCAATCTCAAAATTACATCTTGTTATTTGTTTTATGTGGCAGTTATAATATGAAGTTGTTAATCAAATAATTAAAAAATATATTAATCATATCAACAATTAAACCTCCCTTAAAAAAAAATTTATATATAATGTGGGAGAAAACTCCCCATTAATTTGATTTTTCCTTCTCTACCCTTTGCAATTCCTTCTCAGTCAAGACACCAAGATTCCTGCCCTTTTTCAAGAATAAAAGTTCATACCCGCAATAATTTTCTATCATCTTGACTTGTGGATATTGTCTTCAGTCCACCGTTCCTTTTGGCACTTTGTGAAACAGGAAAAGAGGAATGATTCGTGATCGGTGCATATAAATGACACGCAAACACCAACAATTTGGAACATAGACACTGTAAAGGAGGGGTTTGAATGGCATTGGTTGGTTCCATTCTTGTAGTATCCTCCTCCCACGACCATTGATGATACCTTTCTTCTCCAGCCACTGAAATGGAAAAGGTATCGGTAATGACAACACTTCACCTACCGTTTTCCGAATTATAATTATGCGGCATTAAGTCTTTAATTTATTATTCCTACTTTAATTTTAATATCCTTGCTGAGTTGCATCTTGCACTCTACACCCTTTCTCCTCCTGTTCCTCTCACCTCGAATGCTAGAGAAGTTAAATACTCAAAATATTTAGACCATGCTAAGTGATTGGAGCACGCAGACTATTTAAACTAATTGAATTTCATAATTAAATTCAATGTATAAGCAACAATTCTTTCTCTCTAGCTACCTTTCGGAAAGAACACTATAAAGGCTACGAGTAAGAAAAAAAAGAGCATAGTCAAATGTCAATTAATATAATAACAAAAAGATTAGCTTTGTAAGGTGGCTTTGCCTCTGTCTTGTATAGTGTGAGATATGAAAGGTGTGGTTAAAAATTCATGTGATCGAGATTCAGGTTCTTCCTTCGGACTTGTAAAGAAATTACCTATTCACACTAGGTTCATCAATCCTGCTTATTGAGCCAAATTGAATATTTTTTGGATTTATGAGATTTAGGGTTCGTTTGATATTATTATATTGTGTTTTTATATCGTTTTGGTGTAATGATATTCAAAATAATTATTATTTTAATGTATTTTTTGTAAAAAAATATTTTTTAAAAAATTATTATCATGTCTTCAAACAACTCTTTCACAGTAAAAAATCCTGTAGCCTAAACGAAGCAGGTAGTAGCACCACCTGCGCTTCCATATTAGGTAAATCAGTTCCATAGACAAAAGGAATGGAAAAACACAACTGTGAAAGTGAAATTTGCTTTTTGAAATGAACAGGAGAATTCCGAGTCAAATGTTCTCTCAAATGAAGGCCCCATGGAGGAAAAGCCCTTCTCCGTCCTGTGCCATCCAAACCAAACCATCCCTCAGATGATCATGACTTGTGTGTATACTTTAAGGTCGGTATCCTATTTAATAGAGATTCCAAAATCCAAATCAATTCCTTCAGCTCCGTTCTTTGCCCCAACCAAAAGACAAAAAAAAGAGCTCCATTCTTTTTGGGTCTCAACAGAATATTTCAAGCGTTGTCAAAGGTGGAGTTATTATTAGAGCTTGAAAAGCATAACCTAACAGCTACAACATACCAAGCAATGAGACACTTCTGTTTAGTGCTGTTCATCTTGGCCATGATCCTACTTGTTACAAACCCATGTCTTGTCAATTGTAGAGCCCTTCGATCAGGAACACAGAACGAAATCAATGATCACCATGAAGCCACTGATACTGATGATCATGGGCCTGGTTCTGTGTCGACCAATATGAAAGCTTCGGTTCATTCAGAGCCTGTCAAGGACGACGGTGGTGGTCGGGTTTCAGCAACTGACCGGCAGGTGTATAAGCCGACTTCCTCTGGACCTAGCGGGGAAGGCCCCGGGCACTAATCATCATCTGTGTATCACCTGTAATTTGTTGTTGAGTTCCATCATGTCTTGTACATTTTTTGTTTCATGTAAGTAGTAGCTACAGAGTATTAGTCTACAAGTGCATGTTTCATGGAAATTCTTTGATGCTGTTAGATGGTGCGCATAGCAGCTGTGAATGTTCTAATTTCTAATTAGAAGAACAAGTAAAATTTATGTTCAGGAAATCACCGAAGAGTTATATTTAGCTAGTTTTTTTTCTATGTATATAGAGGAATTTAATTAATTTCTAATTCAAAGTTTGAATTCAGAAGAAAAACAATGGGCCAATCTCTCTCTCTCTCTCGAGTTTTAGACGGTAGTTGATTGTGGATGTTTTTTACTTGAGATTTATTGGGCATTAATTTTCAAGAAATTGTGAAAAGCCTGTCCTCTTGGCAGAGTGGGCTAGGCTGGGGTTCTACTTTCCCTACATATGCAAGACAACGCCGAAATAATATCTCAGGCCATTATGCTGAACTCATCGTAATGAAATCATGTCAGGTCTGTGTTGTTTCGGACCATGTCTGGGAAAACGGAGGTCCATTTCTAGGTCTACTAAAAAAAGAAACGGAAGATTCTTGATAGAAAACTATTTTAGTAGTCTACTTAGGTCAATTAAGAAGTTTTCTTCTGTCAGCAAAATTGCAAGAGAACAACTCTTTTAACAGGATCCTTTTCCCTTTGCTAATTTCCTTTCATTCGATAAATTTTAACCATGTTTATTTTCTTAGTTCTCCATTTCCTCTACTGAGCCAAAGCTTTCTTTTTCACGAGCTCTCGACAATGAGTATCAAGCTGATAAAATTCCTTGCACTGCTCACAATACCTCCTGCAAACTACAATGGCCTCGACAGATTTGGTATTTCTATCAGCTTCTTCTAGACAAGGCAAAAAACTCTGATTTAAAATATTTTCGTAATGCAGGAGCCATGGTTTTACAACTGGTTTTCAGGCTGTTTCCCAACAGCACACCAGCAATCCATCTGAAAAATCTAAGTAAAAATTAAATAATATTTAATCAAAGATTAAATTAGAAAGATGGGAGATATAAGTAAATTTAGATATATAGTCTTAGAGTGTGTTTGGTATTGCAGTACCTGTTGTGGTTGTGATTTGAAAAAAGTTGTTTTATAAAAAGTATTTTTAGTTGAGGTTGGTTTGAAAAAATAGGTGTTTGGTTAAAACTGTGGTTGAAATTGAGGTCGAAGAAAAAGTAGTTTTAATGTGTTTGGTTAAGAATGCTTTTCAAATTGAGGTTATAAAATAATTTTAAAAAATATATATTAATATTGATGATTTTTAATTTAAGTATTGTGAATTTAATATTGTTATTACATCATGAAATAAATCACACTTTATATAAAAAAAATTACTTTAACAAAAAACTATCTACAATTTCATTACATACAAAATTCATCCGATAAGAACTATAAAATTAGATAAAATATTATCAAGAATAAAATTAAGATTACACTACGAGTAAATTTAATTTACCTTAAATTAATTTAAAAAACAAAAAAAATTATTGTTCACGTTCACGTGAACAGTGCGAGTGAAATCAATTAACTACATTGATTTAAAAAAAAAACCTATTCACTGAACAGTGGAGGCATGCCTCCACTGTTTTCAAAAAAAAAAAAACTGTTCAGTGAACACTGGAGGCATGCTCCACTGTTCACTGAACAGTAGCATGAATTAGATTTTGGCCACGCAGGAAGCAGCTCGTAGCTGCTTCCCCTTTTAATGCGTTTCAAACGCAGCAGCATGTGGGACCCAGTAAACAGTAACACGCGTTTATTATTAACCAAACAGCTTGTTGCATGAAATCGCACGAAACGTGGACGCCACCACGTAGACAAACAAGTTCTTAAAATATGGACCTGATTGCATTTATTATATTTGTTTATTTGAATCAATTTTTTATTTAATACAAAAAAAAATGCACATGTAATGATTGAATAAATTAAAAGAAACAAATTTAAGTAGGATTGCACAGAAAGAACTCCTACTAATATATAAAAACAATATTGCAATTTTATTGGTAAACAAAGTGAAAATTAAAGGATATTCTATTAAAAATCATCTTAATTTTTTTAATTAATTTATTTTTAAAAATATCAATTAAAATTGAACATGTTGGCATCCCACACATACACTTAATTAATCTATATTAATTAATTTATATTTAAATAAAAAAATCAAATATAAAAAAAGGGTCAGACACCTAAATCTCTGTGGCCCAGCACACTTGGCTTGTTGACACAAAAGGTGCCACGTGCAAGCCTACAAAGGAGGCAAACCTACCAGCCTTTTTTTCTTCTTCTAAAGACATTGGCAATATGTCAGTTGCCCCTATTTTTTTTAATAAAAAAATAAAGGTTCAGTCATCATGGTGGTAGCTAGAAAATTAGAGAGGGGTGAAAATCTATTTTAAATCTATTTTCACCTAAAAACATCCTTAAAACATTAAAAAAAAAAAATGAACCCCGAGAAACTCAAAAGTAGTCCAAAAACACAAAATCAAATCGGTAAAATAATTTCTCTTTTCACTTAGATCTATCTTTTCAGGCAAGATAAAAGTAAAAAAGTATCTCAATAGGTCCTTCTCTTGTTGAATGAAATTCGTTAATGCTAAGATCGATTTTTTTTGTCATCAGAATGTCACCAAATAATGATTTTCTTCTTTTTTTTCAGTTACATATTGATGAATTTCTTTCTTCTCTCTCACATATAGGGATTGAGAAAAAATAAAATAAGACTTTGGACCAAAACTAAAATTTTAAAAATTATAAGGACTGGAAAAGAAAAAAAAATAGATGGATTAAAAAGAATTTTTTGTGTGAATTTGAGACTAATCATGAGGTTTCTTCTTATCTTACATTTTGATCCTCTTATGTTGGAAGTTTTCTTTTCTTAGCAAATTCTTAGAGGTGGTCATTAATTTGGTTTTAAAAAATTACAATTGAAAAAATATATCTTGAGAATGAAATTAATAAAACAAAATGATATAAGATGGTTACAATGATTTACCTAGTTGATGTAGTAAAAAAGTTAAATAAAACAAAAAAAAAATCGATATCAATTAAATTAATGCATGAAAATCAAAGCAAAATCCAGCTGAAGAGAATAATTTTCAATACCTTAAGAAACATATATGTATCTTTTTAGACACATACTTAGAGTTCACCCTTTTCATATGAGGCAATTCATCATCCAAATCCTAGAATTTAATTTATGCAAACTAACTCGGCCTAGCAATCAAAAAGAAAAATATCAATTTTTATCTTAAAAAACATCCCTTTATGAAAAATGTTTTTGTAAAAGTTCCATTAAGGAAAAATGGCTTAATGCATGTCTATTCACAAATTTATTCTGCAAATCCATTAAAGTTTTTTATTTATTTGTTTTTTTTTTCTTAAAAGTTATTCCTTCCATCCCATTATTATTTGATTGGTTCTTTTGTAAATTTAAGTTGTCCCTTTTTATTGGGCTAATTTTAAAATCAAAGTTTATAAATACCAAACTTCCAATTATGCCTTTTAATAATTTTAATTTTACAACATAAAAATGTATAGTAGAGAAGAAAAAAAGATATATACACAATACAAATTAATGAATTGTTACTTTTTTTAAAAAAAAACTTATGTTTTAAGGCAAATACTTATGGTTTAAGGAACAATAACATTGTTAAAGTTTTCTTTCTTGTAGGATTTTGGTGTCATGTGTCATGTAAAAGTAGTGAAAATAAGCTATTATAGAAAGTCAAAAGTTATTACGAAGATATTAACATAAAAAAATATTGATCAAATTATTCATTTTTCTTATAAAAATATTGATAAATTATTTTTTTCTAATAAATAAATATGATGATAAAATATTGGTAAAATTATCTTTTTTTTCTTTGATAGTTTTTGATCAACTTAAAAAAATTATCATATGTCATATTAGAAAGCTTATAAAAAGCACATATCATTACCTTTATACTTCTTTTGTAATTTGAAGATTTGTTTATTCAATATTTGTATATAAAATGTCACATGTCATATTAGGGTAAATATATATAAAAAATTATGATTCATTCATATAATTTGAATTAATATGTTATTTGTTCTTCACCTTTTCCTTCTAATAAGAAGAAACTACAATTAGAAATTGAGTTCTGAGTGGAGATAAATAATTGTCTCGTAAATCAAACGGAGTGTAGGGTTTTTACTTAATTTCAAAAAATTTAAAAAATAAAAATAAACTAATATAGACAAAAATATAAGAAATCAATAAAAGAAAAAAAAACTATAAAGACTATAAATGAAAAATAAAGATAAATTGCAAAAACAAAAGATAAATTAAAGAAATAAATTGTGTATATGAGGTTTTTCATTGCTTCTAACAATTGGATAACCTTTTATAGTGTTACAATATTTGAGTTTAAGTTTCATGTAGATTTGTAATCATATTCGTATACAAACTATTTATAATAGATAAGAAATTTATATTATGAATTCTAATACACTTTGAATTCCTATTTGTGATAATCGTTTTCCTAACATTCATATGAGTCCTAAGTATTTTGTAATATGTGTCATTTTAATCTATTAAAGGCTACTCTTCTGAATTGGATTTGATCTTCTAGTCGATAACGTATAATCTTATCTTTACAGTCGATGGTATTTTCCTAATCGATCATGATTTCTAAGTCTCTTGACTACTCATTACTTCTAACTCTTTTAGTTGGTCATTTTCTATCTTTATTGATTGACTTGAACTTTTTTTAAGCTTATTTGATCTTATTGTTAATGATCAAATTTTATCTTTTTTTTTTCTTATTTGGTAATGAACAACTATCCTTTTATTTAGTTGACACGTGATTGTTTATTTTTAGTATAAACAATGCCCTCATATCCTTTTATTTAGGATACATGAAAAACAATATTGATATGCCTTTTATGCTCAAATCGATTGATAAATCAACTATTGCATAATGTGGTTAACATGTTCTGGTGCTAGAGTAGGCCTATTCTTGTTTTACAATGATCATGTTTATGGTTGATCATTAATAACACATCTTAATATATTAACAGATGTTTGTTGTTATTGAACATTTACCAAATGACTAGTCTTTTCTTATCCCAAAACCTATTTTCTTAATAAGGTGTAAGATTTAACATGATAATTGTAAAACAAGAGTGAACCTAATCTAACATTAGAACAAGTTAACCATATTATGCAACAATCAATTTGTCAATTAATTTGAGCATAAAAGACATATCAATATTTTTTTTTTCATTTATCCTAAATAAAAAGATATGAAGGCATTGTTTACACTAAAAATAAACAATCATGTGTTAATTAAATAAGAACATTAGTTGTTCATTACCAAATAAAAAAAAAAGGATAAGTTTGATCGTTAACAATAAGATCAATTAGATTTAAGAAGAGTCCAAGTCAATCAAGAAATATAGGAAGTGATAAACTAAAAAAGTTACAAGTCATGAGAAGTCAAGGGAGATAGAAAGATAAAATGTTTATTAATGAGCATTCTATTTTTGAACTCCCTAATCATCATGTGATGTTCTTCTAATACCTTCTTACAAACTTGCTTCTATATTCAAACCCCAAAATGCTAGCTCTTTATTCATCATTAAGTTGCAATCGTTACACATGTCTTTTGAAATTAATTGCATGTCTTTAAATAAAACCTTAACCTCTAGCAGCTTGGTAATCATATTCCTTACTAGAGTTTCTTTTATAAATGGTTACTTCTCTAGAATTTGCTATTGAGTTGCTAATCCATATTAGGTCCATTCGGATCTCATCATCCTTCTTAAACCTGTTAAATTCAGAATTTACATTTGTTTATCAATAAGATATATAATTCCTTTCACAGCTCTACCACTTTCAAATCTTTAGTATAACTAGTAGTCATATGCCATCTGTATAATCCTTTAGTATCTTGAGATTTGTCAACCACAACAAATCTTAACACTTGATTTACTACTAAGAAATTAAATAACTCATTGGTTGTAATGGTTAAGGTAACTCCTTAATAATAATAAAAAAATACTATCACTATTAGCGATAATCCTCATGTTGATAAATAATGTATTTATTAAAAGGAAAGGGTTTTGCCAACTTCCATTGTTTCGTTTATTAATAATAAATGTCTTGAATTCCATGGTCATTCTAAGCTTGTATTTTTCAATATCATTAAAGATGGTTTATTGCATCATTCATGCTTCTTCTTCTATGCTTAATCCTTATGCATTTCTTGTTTTTCATGTGTTGCATAAACTTTAGTATCATCGATTTAGTCATCCTCACTTACGTATTCTATGACATTTATCTTCCTTACATAATCATCTTCTTTCAATTTCAATTATACTTGTTCTTTGGGAAAATCTAGTCATCAACTTTATATCTATATGTATACTTGTTCTTTTAATTTAATATTTAATGATATTTAAGGCCTTTCCTCCACTTTGTTAGTTGAAGGGTACTATTATTTTATTATTTTTATGGATCATTTACTAAATTTATTTGGTTTTACACTATGCATTTTAAATAAAAATTTTATTATATTTTTATTTAGTATCAAAAATTTATTAAAAATAATTTTGTACGCATATTAGAGGTGATGAATATAAAAAACTTCACACCTTTATTCCTAATTCCAACATTCTTAACCATGCTACTTGCCTTCACACTTATAGCACAATCATGAGCAAAATGGAATTATTGAATAGTGTCATCACCATATTATTGAAACAAAACTTGTATTTCTTGATGAAATATTTTTTCCATTTACTTTTTGATCATCTATCTATGAAACCGTTGTATATCTTATTAATCATATGCCAACTCTAATTTTACATTTTAAGTCTTTTTTTGAAATGTTATTTTGATTTTATCCCAACTATACTTTCGTTAAAGGTTTTGGATGATTATGTTTTTCATATTTTTAATCATACAATCATTATAAAATGGCTTTTTCTCCTAATCATATGTCTTTCTGTGCTATAGTTCACTCTCTATTGGTTATGGTGTATAAATATTCACTTTCATTGTATTTATATTATTATTCATTTTACTTTTCATGAGTCATCCTTTTTTATTTTTTAATTTTTTTAGTCTAATTAATGTTACCCATGACTCTATCCCTGAATCATCATCTTTTACTAAGAGAAAATTAGATCCTAAGTGGCAATCTGCTATGATTGCTAAAATTTCAACCTTGGCTTTTAATGATTCCTAGACCTATTATCATATGTTCCAACTATGAAAGTGGCGGGTTGTAAATAAGTATAAAGATTAAATGCATAGTAAATGAGACTCTTGAGTGCTACAAAGTATGTCTGATGGCTACAGGCTATCAATTAGCAAGAAATGGTTGATTTTCAAGACATATAGTCTAGTGATAAAGCTTTACATTATTTAAATAGTGCTTAGTATTGATGTTACTTGGGGTTGTTTGACTCATCAACTTGATGTTATAACGTTTTTCTCTATGGACTTTTGGATATGAATGTATTTATAGCTCAACCTCCTATCTTTGTTGATCTTTAGTTTCCTAACTATGTTTGCAATCTTAAATGTTCTCTTTAGGGTCTAAAACAAACATTTCGTGCATGGTTTAATTGACTTAATTATTTCTTAGTTTTTTCAGAATTTTATTGCTCCAGGATTGATACTTTGTTTTCATTCTCGGTATTGATAAGGCTATGATATTTTTATTAGTTTATATTGATGACATTTTACTTATTGGTGATAATCTTATCTTTTTTCAATATCTTGTTACTCATTTTGGTACAATGTTTGTTATTCATGACCTAAAATTACTTTATTATTTTCTTGTCATTAAGGTTTTTTCCACTATTGATGGTTTACTTCTTTCATTGTAATGGTATATTGCTAAGTTTATGAAGAAAGATGGAATGTTCGAGTGTAAACCAATTGCTACTCCTAGTAGGTTCCCTTGATCCAAATCAACTGGTTTCTCTTTTTATACTCAACATCGTGATGAACGCAAAAAACAAGTATGATATTTTGGAAATGAGTAAATAGAGAAAAAAAAAGTCATCACATAGTATTATGGTCATTAAAAAATCCTAACGGGTTTTTAGAATTTTAAAATAAAGGAATGATTATGTTAAAAAGAAAAAATAATCACTATAAAGCATCCTACCTTATATATATTTGTGAATTATTACCATCTTGTAATTCATTTTCTTCTAAAAATTTCATAACTGGAGTAAACATTTTATATTTATAAGATCTTTACATTGTGATATTGTAGAAAGACACCACAAGGAAAGGTTCTAGTCTAGGGGTAAATTATTGTTCTTTACATTTCATAAAAATAGTTAATTAATTTTGAAAACTAGACGAACTATTCAATTCATTATATAAAACTAATAAAAAAACTAATTTAGGTGATATAAAAGTCGTATTTTTTAAGTGAAAGTTCTAAATAATATTTTCTTTTCTTTAACAAGGTTTGCTATGACACCACCAGCCCACAAAACCAACTGCTTAAAGAGCAAACCCATTATAGTCTAGCCCAGTTAGAAACCAAATACCATCTTTACATTTTGGAGCCCGGATCAGACCAAGATCTAAAGCGGTTTTCTTTGCATTGCCCATGGTTTTTCATTTCCTTTTGTTGGTTTCTCATCCTTTTCTACCGAGGAAAGGTGAAGGATCAGAAGAAAGAAACCAAACATGGTGGGACAGTGGACGATGACTAAACCTAGCCGGAGCGACGAGGTTTTGGATGCAAATCAACAGCTCCAAATTACCAATCAAATCAGAGCTCAGTTTGATTCTATGGTCCCCAAACGACCTAGCAAGCCCAGCAGAAGTGAATCCGACACCACAACAACACCAACCTCTTCGCTTTCTGAAATTGAACAAGACAATATTCCTGAGCTCGACAAGCTTCGATCTCTTCAATCTCAATCTCCTGTATGTTACCTTCACTCAACTCTTACTTTTTTTTTTTTTTGATATGTTGGTTTCTCTGACAGTAACAGGAGAGAGATATATATATAGAACATGTTCTGCCCTGCCCAGGTTTTATTTTCAGCTGAGGGAGCCAATATGGTGCAAGATGAGTTTGTGGAGACTCAATACTACACAGAGTTGGATTCCATTGACAAGCAACACCACACTGTACAGATCAATCTTTGAGTGTATTTGATTGAATTGTATAAGATATATGGTGATATTTCTTTTTTGTTAATCCCAGATGTAACTTTGCTTATCTTTGGTTTTATTTTGATTTTTTGGCCATCGAGCAGACAGGAAGTGGGTTTATAAATGTGGTGAGAGGAGAAGAACATGAAAAAAATGGATATGGAATCCAATTGTCAAGTGCTGCTGCAGGAGGTAAACTAGTCTCTTGTTTCAGAAGCAACCCTGCAACAAACGATTGGACTCCTAGCCCAGAAGACGATCAGGTATTTTAATTATTAATATGTCAATAAATCAAGCTGGCTAGCTTGTTTTCTTTTTGCTGTCATTATTATGTATGTATTGGTGGAAGATCATGTCCTGTTCTATATTTAGGTGTTTGTTTCATCCAAGCCCAATCGGAGTGAGAGCTGTTAGATCTGCACTGATGAGAGGAAAATGGTGAATTATCCGACCATCATCTATGGGTTTGGCTTCTTGAATTTTTCCTTAAAGTTTTATTTTATTGTGTAAGATTGGATAAGGATGGTTTTTGCTCATGCTTGAAAAGTTGACAAACGGAGACAGGCTTCATGTGAATTATTCAACCACTACCATCTACGTGTTTCTTTGTCTATTTTCCTTGTGATTATATATATATATATATATATGCGCGCGCGCGTGTGACCACAACGCCCAGCACTATGAGGGTGTCTTCTCTTTTTTTTTTTTTTAAGAAAGCGTCAAACATTGACCGTGATTTTAAAAAAATTTAAATTTATTTTTGTTTTAAATTAAATTTTGTTTTCTGTGTTTTTATATTATTTTGATTTATTAATGTTAAAAATTAATTATTTTAAAAAGCAATTTTAACTACTCTCTAAAACAAGCTTGAAATTTCAGCTCTCTCCACATTAACAGATAGCAAGCGTGCATTTGATGTTAGGGTGGTATTGTGATATAGAGGGTTTTTTGTTTGAAAACTTATTAAAATAACTTTTTCTCTATATTTTATTTTTATTCTTGACATGAGTATATTAAAATAATTAAAAAACATGAAATTTAGTTTTTTTTTTTTAAAGAGAACACACTTTTAAAGAACATTTAAAACTAAAGTCTCTATGCCTCCAAGTATTCATTTAAGATCTTGTTTGGTGCTTGTTTGCATTGAAGTTTTATTAAATTTTGATTTTTTTACTTTAAATTAATTTTTTTTATATTTTTGAATTGTTTTAATGTATTATTGTTAAAAATAAAATTTAAAAAATAAAAAAATATTATTTTAAGTTATTTTAAAATAAAAAATACTTTAAAATGAAATATTAACTATATTTCTAAATAAACCTTGAAAGTAGAGAATGTATATTTCAGTGGTGTAAATTTTTCTAATCACATAATAATAGTAATGTGTTTGTGTCAAATTTAAAAATATTTTTTTAATTTTAAATTAATTGTTTTGATGTTTTTAAATGGTTTTAATATGCTAATATTAAAAATAAATTTTAAAAAATAAAAAATATTATCTTAATATATTTTCAACTAAAACATATTTTAAAAATAATTATTTTATATTTTTTGTTGGCCAAAAAACCAGAGCCAAAAAAACTATAAAAGTATAAGTTGATGTTTTCTTCCAAAAAATCTAGAAATGTAATTTAATTGTTGTCATAAAAAAAGAAAGAAAAAAGAATGGGGTATAGTATTCTTTTGGCTTGATATTTCTGTTATCAAACAGTTTGAATTGGAAAATAAAATGAAAAGATTCCTAGAATGTTGTTTAATTTTTCAAAAAAAAAAAAAAATTTTAGTTTGTGTTATTTCTAAAAAGAAAACATCTTTTAGTTGGTGCTATTTTTCAATTAATCTTTTTTGGAAAAAGTATTATTTTAACAATTCACGAATTTCTATGAAAAAATAGGATGAGCATTTGTATAAATCAAATAGAAGCTAGAATATCTAAATGTGATTTGTGTTTGTTGAAAAAAAAGCTAGAGTATTTGTAGAAATAAATTATTTTGAAAAAACTAAGCTGTGCTGTGATTTTATTGCACAAAGTTTTTATTATTCATTGTTGGATTGGAATAGTATATATTTTTTTAACTTTTTATTTTTATTCTTAAATATTTTTCTCACTTGATTTTGTCATTTTAAGGTCAAATTAAAGCCCAATTGCTTTTGATTTGTTAAAAAATTGTAAGATTAAAAGATAGAGGATCAAACAAAAAATGGTAAGTAAAATAAGTGGCAACTCAGAATTTTATAGAAAAATTTCAATTTAATGCCTCTGGTTTTTAATTATTAAATGGTCAAATCCCTTTAGTTGTCAGAAATGTATTTTTGATATTAAATTTTATTTTTATTATTTTTCAGTATTTTCTAGAAGAGAGAGAGAGACATGGATTTTAATGTAAAAAAAAGTTATTATTAACTTGATTTTGACCACAAAATAATTGATCTAAATATTAATAAATTTTATTTGACAAGGGGAGTTTCATTAGGTGTTATTTTATTTTTTTTCTTTTTCCTTGTTTGAGAAGGTAGATTTGTCTGTTATAAAATTTTGAATTTAAGTTTGTTTTTAGTTTTTGAGTTGTTTGAAGCCATATATAGTTTTTTTTATATATGTTTTGAATTCAAATTATATATTTGAGCAAAATAAAATTAAAGCCCAAATGTTTTAGTGATATCCCGTCACTAAACTCTACAAACAATACATGATGCTTCATTTGTTTTTTTTAAAAACAAAATAGGTTATCCAGTCTTAGAAGAATATATATATATATATATATATATATATATATATATATATATATCAGTCTCATGCAACATGCTTAGGCTCTTTTGTTTAGAAGGCTTAGGCATGTTTGTCATGATACTATAAGGTACCACCAGCCAACACCAACACCATTTCATGTGCACGCGTGGGTCAGGTTGTGTCATAAAAGTGTGATAATTAAATAGATTAGTTAAAAAGAAAAAAAACCAACAGGAAGAAAAAAAATAATGAAAAAAATATGAATTAATTGGGTTAACCCTTCAAACCAACCCGTCATACCTTGAATTCGCATCGTGAAAATTTGATAATTAAAAAAAAACAAATTAATGGGTTAACCCAGAATTAACTGGGTTAACTCGTCAAACCAGGTTAACCTGTCAAACCCGGAATCCGTGTAATGAAAATTTGATAACTAAATAGAAAAAAATTTAACATTAACAATTTAAATTAAACAAAAAAAATTAATTAAAAAAAAAATAAAAGGCATCAGTCTTTTTACTGTGGAATGCACTGTGCAGTCCATAGTCAAAGGCATAAAAAAAACTAAAGGCATCAGCTGAGAACTACTTAGAAAAAAATTTAATATCAATAAACTAAATTAATTAAAAAGAAAAAATAAAAGAAAGAAAAACCTCTAAGAAGAAAAATAACTAAATTGAAAAAAATTTAACATTAACAAACTAAACTAAACGAAAAAAATAATTAAAAAGAAAAAAAAGCAAAAATAAAAATAAAATTCAGGTTAACTCGTTAAACTAAGTTAACCCGTTAAACTCAGGATCCGTGTCATGAATATCTGGTAACTAAATAAAAAAATGAACATTAACAAACTAAACTAAATAAAAAAAATTAATTAAAAAGAAAAAAAATCCAGGTTAACTCGTCAAACCATGTTAATCTGTTAAACCCAGTATTTGTGTCATGAAAGTCTGATAACTAAATAAAAAAAATTTAACATTAACAAACTAAATTAAACAAAAATATTTATGAAAATAGTAATAAAAAAAATTGACAGGTCAACCCGAAATTAACTAGGTTCATCCGTGAAACCAGGTTAACTCGTGAAACTCAGGATATGTGTCATAAAAGTCTAATAACTAAATAAAAAGAAATTTAACATTAACAAACTAAACTAAACGAAAAAAATTAATTAAAAAAACAAAGAAAGAAACAAAAAAAATCTCAAAAGTATAAAAAAACAGCTAAAAAAACTTAGACAACTTAAAAAAAATAAAAAATAAAAAAAAGCATAAGAATCAGTGTTTTACTGTGGACTGCAGACAGCACTGTGCAGTCCACAGTAAAACACTGATTCCTTTTAGCTATATATATATATATATATATATGGCTGTCACAAATTTTTCGTCTCTTTATTTAGTTGAGGCCATCTGTCCCGCACTATTTTTTTTTTAATTTTTTTTTATCTTTTTATATTTAATAGATTTAAAATTTAGCAACATTGTTTGTTATTGTTTGAAAAAATATTTTTTTAATTAAATCAATCCTATTTTCTATTTTTTTCCTATTTATTAACAACATAAATAACATGAAATGAGCTTCTTAAATCACTCTTAACATATGTAGTAAATAATTAGCTCTTTATTTTGCCTACCGGTGATGGTGGTGGTTTATACACGTGGAATTAAATTCATGTTTTATTTAATAATATAATATACTTAATTAAACAAATATAAATAAAAAATAATGATTAAATTCAAAATGAATGCAAGCTGGATAATAAAGTTGATTTTTTAAAGGTTTAGTGCAAATATTAAGGTCTATGAGAGAGAGAAAAAAGAGGGAGGATAAAAAAATCAACCGCAATTGAATCACTATAAATATGACAATAATCGCCACTCTATTAGCTTCACCACCACTATATGTGTCAAATAACATTGTGGTGGGCTGTTTTGGACATTGAATGACGCTCCACGCACTGTTCAGAAGGCGTTGGGAACATCAATGCATGCGTAGCAGGCGTCAACAAATTTTTTTATTTCATAATATTTTAGTATATTTAATTACTAAACAACCTCTAAGAGTATCATCATATAGAAAAGACAAAAAAATCTTTTCAAACTAGCTTTAGATTTTTTGTTTTTAAGGTTAAATTTGCCATTTCTCTATGCTAAAGATAAAAAAAAAACAAAACAAAAAACCCATATCTTTAAGTTCAATATTCTTTTAACTTTCAAGGGTATTTACATTAACTTGTTGTACAAAAAAAAAAAATTAAAAAGATAAAATAGCCCATCAACAAATGATCTATAATTTTTTGCTTTTAAGGACAACAAAGTTATTTTACTACGTGAAAAAAGGTATTCAAACTAAATTGTTCCCAAATTAATTTACTAATAACCATGAGATTCCCTCAAAAAGATGATTTTACCCCATCAGTTAAGCAATTGGTTTTTGTAGATAAAATAAAGAAGTAAATATACTATATTAATCCACAATGTTTTATCTCTCATACTACAATACATCACTAACCTCTTTTAGTTTTTAACTAGTTTTACGCTCTTGTTTGGATTTTAAATTAATTTTTAATGTAAAAAAATAAATATTATGAATGTGTTTTTCAAATATCATGATATTTTTTAATTAAAAAACTTAAAGATGTTGTTTATGTTTAATAAAAAAAAATAAAAAATATATAAACTAATAAAATTCTAAAAAGAGTTTTTAATGTTAATTAAGTAGTAAAGCAAAATGCTAATGTTCTTAATAAAAGTAAAAGATATATGAATATGTAAATGTTTAATCTAGACTATTCTTTTTTATTTTTATATATTTTTAATTTCATTTTAGAGTTTAATTATGGTTTCTAAGAAAAAAATGTTTATATTTTTATAAATAAATCATGTAAATATATTTTTATATAAAATATAAAAGGAAAAAATTAAAGAAAATTCTCCTTGAAGCATTATGAAATTAAATAATAAAAAAAAATAAGAGAGAGGGAATTAGTTAAAATTATAACATAAAATTAATGAAAAGTTCAAACAAAAAAAGGATATATTAATTAAAATTTAAATAAAAAGTTTACCAAAAATACAAAAATTAAAAAACAGATGTGTTTTGTTTGCTGTGGCAAATAACTTGTCCTGTAATGGAGAATTTTCAGGTCATTTATAGTGACTGAAAATAAAGATTTAAGTTTTAGGATTAAAAAACTTTATTTTTAATTTGTTTTAACATGAAAACACCTTAAAATGCTTTAAAAACCTTAATAAATACATTTCCAACCTAGAACACCCTCTAACTAATGTAAATAAACAAAATTTCAATGAATTAAAAAAAAACATTATGAACCCTTGTTTTACCTTTTCTAACATGATTGAAGGGAAATTCTATTTTTATTGAACTTCTCTAAAAAAATATGAACTTAATAACAATAAAATTGACCTTTTAAGTGGTCAAAATACAACCTTCTAAACACTTTCTTTGTCCTATTATTTTTAAATCTCTCTCTCTCTCATTCTTTCTCATCTCAATATTCAAGAAATGAAATATAAAATAAATAAAATTTTGAATCAAATTGTAAATTTCTAAAACAAAAATACCAAACAATACACAAACTCAACATTCAAGGAGCAAAAACAACTTTGCTCCACTAAAATCTAAACGAGGCATGTTTTGTTTTTGTTTTTGTTAATTTTCAAAGTTAGTCCCTTTTCTTTTAATTTTTTTTTACTATAACCTAAAGCTCTACTTTGCAAAAGTGATTTTTAATCGAATGTTGGAATATTGTAGGCATATCATATACCTGAGAGTATGTAAATTGAAAGATATCTAAATACATAAAAATAAAAAAAATGATTAAAATGAAAAAAACGTGTGGGGATTGAAATGAAAAAAAAAGTTACTCTGCTATAAAAAAAGGTTCTTTTTCTTATTTTTCAAAAGAGGATAAATAAAAATGATGTGAAGAAAAACATGAAATTAATGTAGAGACAAAATTATAATTGGATTGTAAATAATACGACTCAAATATATAGTTTTAGAGTAATTGATTAATACTGTTAAATTATATTCAAATTTTCTACTTATTAATTCCTTGGGCTGCTGTTTTAAGCTTCCAGGCTAACAAGCTTAAGATCGAACGTAGCATTAAAAATAAGATGATAATTTTATCTACCCTTTTGTGGATACTAATTTGAATTAATTTATATAAATAAGTCTTTTAAATAGTTATTTTATTCTATACTATGAAATGAATATTATTAAACTTGCCCAAACAATATGATTCAGGTAATGAATATCTAAATAAATATTTAAAATTCAATAAATAAAATATAAATATTTAAATTTTTTACTTGTTGAATGATAAATAAGATATAATATAAAAAGAGTTTTAGGATATAATATTGCTTATTTTTTAAAGTATTTTTACTTGAAAATATATTAAAATAATATTTTTTTATTTTTAAAAATTATTTTTATATTAACATATCAAAATAAAAAATATATATAAAAAATAATTTAAACAATTTTTGTTTTTCAAAATTTGCCCCACCATTTGGTATGGAATAACAAACGGAGGCTTAAAAGTAAACATCTAGAACTTTATTAGGCTTGAAAGTTGAAAGCATTAATCTACTACTGTTTCACAAATCAAATAATAGTCAATTATATCTCAACGACACGTATGCAGTCAAAGCTGGTTTTTATTTTTATTTTTATTTTATTTTCCTAACTCCACTAAATCCCAAAGTTTACAATAGCACATCATTCAACAAGGGTAGCCTTAATTATCCAGGATTGGGAATTTCTGTGAATTATGCAATACAGAAAAGTAATAATACTATGCATAGAATATGAATTAACATTACATTTATTGTCCTCATACTCATTTTTTTTCCTCACCGAAATCACTAAATTCAGATGAAAAGGGTTTTGCATTCTTTCTACCTGCCGGCCACCGGGCGGATATGCAGCCTAAGCGAGCAGGCTGCGAGTGTTCGGGCGAGCTTTGCAGATGAGTTGCAGTGGGGTAATTTTCAACATGAGTGTTGCTGCCGTTTCAGTCATATCGACGTCCTTTCCATCAATAGTTGAGAACTCAAAACATTGAAGCAATTGGCCCATAACCATGTTTATCACTCTAAGTGCCATAGCTTCTCCAGGACAACCTCTCCTTCCTAACCCAAATGGCATTAGTCTGTATGGTTCACCTTTCCCATTTTCAAATCTTTCAGGCTTGAAACTTAATGGATCCTCCCACACGTCGGGATTTCTATGAATGGACCATGCATTTACAAGTACCATTGCACCTGATGGAATATCATAGCCTCCAAGGGAGCAGCGCTCGGATGCCACATGTGGTACCAGGAGCGGAGCTGGTGGACATAATCTCAGGTTTTCATAGATGATACACTGAATATAATGTAGATTAGAGAAATCTGGTTCATCCACCAAGCGGTCTTGACCAACTTGGGTGTCCACTTCGTCTATCGCTTTCTTTAATACGCGTGGATTATTCAGCAGGTTGGAAAATGCCCATTCTAAAGACATAGCAGAGGTCTTTGTCCCGGCAACCAACATCATCTGCAGAAAATAGTGGATAACCAATCATAAATCAGAAAGATTGAAACAAAAGGAATATACATACATATATAATTGGAATAACCGTAAGTCGTCAGATACGTGTGTTTATTACGTATTTATCCAAAAATAGAAAAAGAATTTAGGCCAGCAGAGTGAGATTTGAGACTAACCAGAATAATGCCTTTGATGATTTCGTCGGTATAGTATTCTGGTTCCGATTCTTGCAAAGCGAGCAAATGGCTAACCATAGTGTTTCTATCCTTATCAACTCTATGTTCATCAATGAGTCCTTGCCAGAAAGCGTCCATCCTTTTACCTAGCTGAGTCATCCTGTTCTTAAATCCATCATAATCAATGCACTGCAAAATGGGAAATAAATCCCCAAGATTTGTCACCCTAGTACACTCAGAAAACTCTTGCATCATGTCCTTAAATCTCCTTGACTCTTCAAGCCCATCAACATCTTCACCATAATACTTCTTCCCTGCAACCATTCTCATCATTATATTAAAGTTAAGATCCAACAACATTGTCCTCAACTCTATCACGGCGGAACCATCTCCACACGTTTTATGAATTTTACGGAGTAAATTCTTTATTTCTTCTCTTCGGACGCTCGAAAATGTGTTGAGGCGACTTGATGAGAAGACTTCGATGGCAGTAAGGCGACGAAGATTACGCCAATGATCACCATATGGTGCTGCAGCAAGGGTGGTGAAGTTGTAGTTCAATACCTTGCCATTTAGAAAAGGAGGACGGTTGGCCAAGATAATGTCATTCTTGGTGAAACATTCTTCGACGGCTGATGGTGATGATACGATGATCACAGTTCGGAACCCAAATTTAAGAGTCACGATCGGACCATTTTTTTGTGCGATGTCGTGTAGAGTTCGGTGGATGGCCCTGGGTTGTTTGAGGAGAGGAAGATGGCCTAAAATTAGTCGACCTGGTGGGCTTGGTGGGAGCTTCATGCGGTACTTTCTTGCATGTTGCAAGAGGGTGACAACAATAAGAAGAAAGAAACCACCCAGAAGAGAGTATTGCAGGATGTCTTCCATTTTTTTAACTGATTATTAGTCTTGTCTAATTAACCAGTTCTAATGTTTTGGGATGTGATTAAGAAGATCTAATCCCCTTCTATTTATATAGAATGATTGCTTCTGCTCTCTATTTGAATTTAATTTGTAGGATTTTAACCGGTTCGCATACTTTGACCTTGATTTAATGGTAATATATACTTTGTTTTTTTTTTAATTATGATTTTTATTATTTATTTATATTTTGATTTGGTCTTTCTAAGATTAAAGGGTGGATAAGCCGTCGCAAGTATAGTTATTTATTTATTTTTTAATTGGTTAGTGTGGTTTTGAGTTGGTCTAAAGCAAATTATTTACATATTAATTCCTCGCATGTCAAATAAGAAAAACAAAGCACTACCATCAAGTACATGGCAAAAAAACCATTTCATTTAAAAATATAAATATTATTTTTTAATATATTTTTAAATGAAAGTTTTTTTAATTTAAAATTTATATATACATATATTATTTTATATTTAATTTTTATTAATTAAAATAAAAATAGTAAGATTTGAATTCAATAAAAAAATTCACATACTATATCAAAAACTACCTCAATCTTAAAATTTAAATAATTAAATAAAATTATAAAAATAATTTAATATTATTATTTAAAAACCAAGATGATTTTCGGCGACTTCAGTACCGGTCAAGATGGGAAAGAAAAAAATAATTTTTTTTTGTGATGTTATATAAGGAAGCTAACTAATTAATTTATAGACGAGTCAAAGAAAGAACATAAACTGAATAATTTATTGAACGCGGCTCAATTATTTCCGGTTTCACCTGCAGATCTATTAGACCATCTCTTGTTTGATTGTTTCGTAGCAATAGTCGTTCTTTTTCTGGGTAGCTACAATTTTTCTTTTCTGTACAGTGAAAACAACAATGGAGTCGACACAGGTTTTGGTTCCGAGTATTTTTTATTTGTTTCAATGGAGTTTATATGGTCAATTTATTCCATTGTCATCTTTTTACATTCTATTTGTGCAATTATTTTACCCTTCTATCAACTAATTTCAATGACACATTAAATCTATTTGCAACATAACTCAATCGATATTGAATTATATATTTATTTACTCATTTACCAAGAACCCCTCTTACTAAATACTTGTAGAGGCAACCTAAGAGGTAGTTTAATAGATTAGATTTTTAATTTGTTTTCAAATAGTCACGAGTTCGAGTCTTTTCAGGATAATTAAAGACTTACATGATCGTTAATTTTAAAATCCGTGAAATTAGTTAAAATACATATAAACTGTCCTAAACACCCATATTAATAATAAAAAAATTCTTATAATGGCTGGAGTTTGATATAATCCCTCTCAAAAATATATTTACTCCAAACATGTATACGTGTTTTGATAAAACATGTCAACTTTTTGGATAATATATGATCTAGTAACTTAGACTTTTTGGACAATATATATCATCATAATAAATATTGATAACTTGGTGATTGTTTTGTGAAATAGACAACCTTCTGTTTTTGGCGAACTCCAATTGAATTTGGTACCTTTGAATGGATGATTGATTGAGCTCTCATTTTCTTTAAAGAAGTGTCCTTGGATGCCTTGACGGCTTAGATCAGTGCTTGACTTACGCTAGAGGGTTTCCTAGATAGCTTGGAGTAGTCTAGGGATGGTTAAAACGTAGGGGTGACCATCTATAACTAATTCTTTCCATTGCAATCTCCAGATACATCTTTCTAGATTTTATGTATTTTCTCTATCGAAATTAGATTCTTTTAGGTTTATTTTTAGTTTTGAGAGTCTCTCCTTAACTTACTTACAGGGACACCACCTAAGATGACATTGAAACCTAAGAAGTTTCAGGTTTGCCAAAAATAAAAGTATAAAAAAACTTTCAAAATAAAATGTATCTCGATGCAGTAAAATGGTTATCAAATCAAGGCAATTATACTCTATACCTTACATTTGATAAAGGGGTAATGAGTGTTAAAATTTACTCATGTACCATTTTGCTTTATGATTTTCTTTCGTGATTTAATTATTATTTTCAAATCATACGAGGGAAAGATAATTTTTTAGTTTTTTTCTTTCACAGTAAAATTACTTGGCCACTTCTAAATTAAAAATAAAATAAAATTGATGTCCAAAAGCTTTATAATCTTTATAGTAAAATTACTGATGTGGCAAGAGAGTGAACGTGGGAAGAAAAAAAAAGGAAAAGAAAGAAGGGGCAACAGGGACAAACTGGGGCTATATTTTCAACACACCCGATATAATTAGAAAGATCTTAATGAGACAATTCTAACCTGATGTAGAACAAGTAGCGGAAGCATACATGCTCAAGAGGGATCACCTGAAATTCAAAGGCAACTGAATTTCGGCAACCAGGGCGTCGAAGTTGGAATGCCGCGAAATTCACCGAGTCATTGCGTTTCGCCGTTTGCGGAGGAAGTCAACGGCTAAGCCCCTGATGTCCACCAGTTTTTGGCCAAATTCCATCATTTCGGCCCCGAAATCGTCATTTTTACCATTTTTGAAAAGTTTCGTTTTAGCCATAACTCTTGATTTCTGAGTCCGAATTGACTTTCGTCAATTCCTGTTTGCTCAGGATTCATAGGCCTTTCATATTCTGCATTTATCTCAAATTTTTCATTTATGGTAAATTTAATGTTTTGTGTCGTTTCCTTATCCGTCATGGGTTAGGTTAGAGTTTTACTTTAAATTCCATTGTAAGGCCTCTGACCGGGGAGCTATTGACTTTTTGAATAAACACACCTTGAGTTTTCTGAGAGTTTCTCTCGTTGTGAATCATTTACGGAATATTGATGTTGGTCGTATTCATTTACTGTTTTCTGCTGCGTCATAACCACACCATGAACAAGGTTGTAATTGGTTATGGATTTTATTTGGGGTTAATTTAGGGTTAATTACGACCTCGTTTGGTGGTCTTTGAATGTGTGGTTATAATCTTATCGTCGAGATTTCTCTTACAATACTAAATGTGTCGAAAACGGAGTCTTGATGTGTTCTCGATGATCCATTTTATCTTTTTCTTTTTTTCTTTCCCTGTTTTCTCTCCTTTAACAACACATTATGTCCTCTTTTTTTTTTTTAGTTATTAAATCTTAAATCTCATCTTTTAACCATTAAATCTTCATAAAATTTTGGAATAATTTTTGTTCATGTTAATTAATTTGCATAAGATATGTATTTTGATTTTGACTAAATAATCACAATTGAGAATAACAATTATATACAAAATCAATATTTAAAAACATAATTGTTGTTCAAATTATGCTATTTTTCAAATATATTTTTAACCTATATCATTCTCCCTTGACTTTTAACAAACTATGCCAATTTTCAAAAACATACGTAGCTTTTTTGAGAAAGAAGCCCATATAAAAAAATAATTAGGAGAAGGGAATAAAAGTGAAAAAATATAACAAATGGGAAAAAAAAAATTAAAGTCAAAGTGTAAAGAAAAATTTATAATATGAATTCGAGTCTCGTCAAAATGAGGCATTGTCATTTGGGATCTTGGATAAATTCTGTAATTTGACATTTTGCAGAATCATCCAAATTTTATTTTAAACTCTAAAAATAATAATTCTTTGGCGATCAATACTGTCACTGAATAAGAATATCACCATTTGTTAATAATAAATAATTGTATCACACTCCAGCCTCCACAAACATGCCATAATCTTTGTTTTTAAAACTAAAATAATGTGGCAATTGAGATTTTCAAAGATCGATCTGTTTGTAAAGTAAGTGATAGAATTAATTTAAGGAGAAAGAAGGAAGACAAGAAAGTAAATTGTGACAATTGGGTTAATTTTCTGCATACTTCTATTAAATTACCAATTGGCATTTATAGCCATACATAGCAGGAATTAAGAAAACAGAATTAACAAATAGAATGATAAACAATGAACAAGGAATTACACCACCAATCCATTACTACAGACCACGTTGTTCACTCTGCAGTAATGTATGAATTATATGTTCCTGCATGAACCCACGTTCCTGTGGCAACACTCTGGTCGTGAACTCCCTGCATAAACCCACGTTCTTGTACCCATATTTTGAAACGTTGGCCACGTTTGATAACTGCTAGCCACGTTTGTATCCATATCATTCCCATCCGCTTAAGAATCCTTGTCCACAAGGATGAAGGAAGGATAAGACTTACTGAAATGCCACTCGTTCTCCCAGGTTGCATCTTCCGCAGGAGCATTTTCCATTTGACTAGAATTTGAGACTTGGGACGATAATTACCCTTACGGATGATTCTGCGATCCAAGATTGCTTCAGGCTCTGGAAGACAAGTAGAGGCATCAGAATTAAAGGGAAGCTGTGGGGAAGCCTGAATACCTGGCCCGTGATATTTCTGCAGCAAACTGACATGAAACACATTATGGATTTGGGAGCCTGCGGGTAATGACAATTTATAGGCAACTAGACCAATTGTGCTAATAATCTGATAGGGACCAAAGAAACGAGGAGAAAGTTTCTGAGATAAGCGCAGGGCCATAGAAGTCTGCCTGTAAGGCTGCAACTTTAAATACACATAATCCCCCATATTGAATGAGATATCGCGCCTGTGTTGATTTGCTTGACACTTCATGCGATTCTGAGCCAGCTGAAGATTATGCCTTAAGTCTTTTAAAATGGCATCGCGATCACGTAAACACTCATCCACTGCTTGAACACGAGAAGTACCTGGAACATACGTCAACAGAGTTGGAGGTGGAATTCCATAAACACCTTCAAAGGGAGTTAATTTGGTGGATGAGTGAATAGCAGTGTTGTAACTGTATTCTGCCCATGAAATCCATTCCACCCACTTTCTTGGTTGATCACCAGTAAAGCAACGAAGATATTGCTCTAAGGTGCGGTTCATTACTTTCGTTTGGCCATCGGATTGCGGGTGATAACTTGAGCTCATGCAAAGTTAAGTACCCTGTAATTGGAACAACGCCTGCCAAAAAGAACTGAGAAACACCTTGTCACGATCACTAACAATCAACGTTGGAATTCCATGCAGGCGAACCACATTGGTGACAAAAGCTTTAGCCACGGATGCAGCAGAAAAAAAGGTGTTTTAATGCCATAAAATGTGCATACTTTGTCAAACGGTCGACAACAACCATGATAACAGAATACCCGTTAGAGGATGGCAAACCTTCGATGAAATCCATTAAAATATCAGTCCATATTGTGGTAGGAATTGGTAAAGGTTGAAGCAAGCCTGACGGTTTCATGCAATCGTTCTTGAATCTTTGACAGATATCACATTCTTTCAAGTAGTCTTTAACCATCCCACGCATGCCGGTTCAGATGAAATTGTGTTTAATACGAGCAAGAGTTTTGTGATATCCAAAATGGCCACCAACTGGAGATGAATGACTATAGGCTAATACCTTGGAAATGAAGGGAGAAACGGGATTCAAGAAAACCTTGCCTTTCTTATACCATACACCATCCCGCAGTTGTAAGGACTGATTGAGTGAAGAAGATCCCTGCTGTAGTAACTTTTGATAAAAAAGATCTTCAAGGACCTCATGTTGCAGAAGGACCACCAATTTGCCAAAGGTAAAGAAAGAGACAAAAATTGGAATTCAACGACACGAGATAAAGAGTCTGCACCTTGATTCTCAAGCCCTCGTTTATATTCAATCTTGTAATCATAACCAAGCAACTTCGGCAGCCACCGTGTCTGAGCAGGAGTAGTAATTTATTGTTCCAACAAATACTTAAGACTCTTCTGGTTTGTGCGAATAGTAAACATCTTCCCCAACAAATAAGGACGCCATTTCTGAACAACTTTGACGATCGCTAGCATTTCCTTTTCATAGGTGGATAATGCCAAGGCTGACCCTTTTAACGCCTCACTGAAATATACCACTGGTTGATTATTCTGAGTCAGTATGGCACCCAGACCAATTCCACTTGCATCGCATTCCATAACAAATTTTTGGGTGAAATCAGGAAGGCGCAAAATAGGTGTTGTTGTTAATGCCTCTTTGAGTTGTTTGAAGGCCTGTTCTGCTACCGTTGTCCAATGGAAGCCGTCTTTATGTAAGAGCTGTGTTAGAGGAGCTGATATTCCACCAAAGTGACGTATAAATTTGTGATAATATCTAGCCAACCTGAGGAAGCCACGCATCCCTTTCACAGTGGTTGGTTTCGGCCAATCTAGTACTACTGCTTGAATTTTGTTAGGATCAATTGATACCCCTTGTGCAGAAATTTGATGCCCCAGGTAGTGCACCTGTAAAACTCTGAAACAACATTTCTCTTCCTTTGCAAACAAGGAGTTAGTGGACAATATATTAAGTACAGTTTGCAAATATATAAGGTGGTCTTCCCACGATTTTGAATATACAAGAATATCATCAAAGAACACCAAGATGAATTTTCGAAGATGAGGGCGAAAAAGCTCATTCATGATGCTTTGGAATGTTGCTGGCGCATTGGTGAGGCCAAACGGCATCACTACAAACTCGTAATGACCTTCGTGGGTGCGAAAAGCTGTTTTAGGAACATCTTCCTCGCGTACTCGTATGTGATGATAAGCGGAACACAAATCCAATTTCGAATAAAGTTTTGATCCATAAAGTTCATCTAATAATTCATTAATCACTGAAATAGGATACTTGTCTTTGATTGTAATATCATTCAAAGCACGGTAATCTACACAGAACATCAATGCTCCATCCGGCTTCTTCACAACAAAACAGGAGAGGAAAATGGACCGTTGCTTGGTCTTATCAGTCCAGTCTGTAGCAGCTCTTGCACCATTTTTTCAATTTTAGTTTTTTTATAATAAGGATATCTGTAAGGTCGGACACTTACTGGCATAGTTTGTGGTTGTAGTGGAATTTGATGATCATGCGTTCGTGGGGGTGGTAATCCTGTAGGGGCTGCAAAGACTAAAGAATATTCAACTAAAAGTGAGCTCATGTCAGGCGGATAAGAAGGTCTCTGAACATTGCTTGCAGTTGGTATTATTTGGAAGAAAAAACCAACACCCTGCAATCCATAAAGTTTCTTCTCCGTCAAGGCTGTGATGCTCGTTGGTTTGATTCTATGGAAAGTATGAGATACACCATCTTCTGTGAAAGACATTGTCAGCTTCTTATAGTCCATCTCCACAGGACCAAGGGTTTCCAGCCATTGCACTCAAAGCACGAGTTGGCATGCTGCCACAGGAAGGATGTAAAAATCAGCAGTGACTGGATAACCTTCAATGTTGATGGTGAGTGCCCAACACTGCCCCACATAATCTATCTTCTCTCGATTAGCCACCATAACTTGAAATTTCTTCTCCCGGTTTACTGGCAAACCAAACTTAGAAACAATAGCCTCATCAATGAAATTATGAGTACTACCTCCATCTACCAGCAACATTACCTTCTTATTCCTCAGCTGCCCTATGACACACACAGTTTGTGGATGATTGGTTCCAGTTATGGCATAGAAAGAGATCTCAGGAATGATTTCATTCTCCACTTCTAACTGGTCATTAGCAGTCTCGTTAATGCAGGAGTCAGGAGAGTCCCAAATCATAAACAACTGTGGACGTTGGCAACGATGTCTTGGAACAAACTTTTCATCGCAATAGTAACATAAACCCTTCTCTCTACGATCTTTGGCCTCTTGATTAGTAATCTTGTGAAAAGGTGAATTAATTCTTTGGCCTTGTGGTGGCCCCAACACTCCAGCCGTGGGGTTAAGTGATGCTTTTGTTATCACTGGAATTGGTCCTGCCCTTATTGGAAGAGGGGCTCTCTTGTGTAACTGATTTCGTTCCTCAATCAACCTCGCCATTTCTATTGTATCTGCCAGGGTATGCGGTTGTTTGATTTTAACATCTAAACGAATCTCATCCTGAAGTGCTGCAATAAAACAACCAATTAAGAAATTTTCTGGCAGACCATCAACTTGATGTGAGAGTCTCTCAAAAGCTTCTTGGCATGCTGCCACCGTTGTGTTTTGTTTAAGACGAGTCAAAGCTTTCGATGGGTCTTTATAGTCTGTTGGACCAAACCATTGTTGTATAGCCTTGGTCAACTCTTCCCACGTTAGTGGCCCGCGAAACTTGATCAACCTCCTATGCCACTGTAAAGCAATGCCCTCTAGATGGAAAGAGGCTAACTGAACCTATTGGTTTGGCACAATGTTTTGGAATTCAAAATATTGCTCTGCCTTGTAAATCCAACCGATAGGATCATCTCCACCAAATTTTTGAAAGGATAACTTGAGATTGTGATGTTGATGATGGTTAGCTGGTTGAGAGTGAGTTGGTTGTTGTCGTGAAGACTCTTCATTAGCAAAGGGATTAATTTCAGGAGAATTACTGCTGAGATTGCGGGTAGTGCGAATAGCTTGGAGCTCTATCAATACTAATTAAAGTGTAGCATTAACTTGATCGAAACTCGACTCGTGTCGAAGTAGGACTTCATTAACTTCGTTGCGAAACTCCGCATTTGACTTGTCGCGAGTATCCATGATTGAAGTTATGAGAACCTGCCTCTGATACCACTGATAGAATTAATTTAAGGAGAAAGAAGGAAGAAGGAAGACAGGAAAGTAAATCGTGACAATTGGGTTAATTTTCTGCATACTTCTATTAAATTACCAATTGGCATTTATAGCCATACATAACAGTAGTTAAGAAAACAAAATTAACAAACAGAATGATAAACAATCAACAAGGAATTACACCACTAATCCATTACTACAGACCACGTTGTCCACTTTGCAGTAATGTATAAATTATATGTTCCTACATGAACCCACGTTCCTGTGGCAACACTCTGGTCGTGAACTCCCTGCATAAACCCACGTTCTTGTACCCATATTTTGAAGACGTTGGCCACGTTTGATGACTGCTGGCCACATTTGTATCCATATCAGTAAGATGCTAAGACAATGCCATAATCTTAGTTATAAAATCCGATCAAAAAGTTAGGCTCAGAATTACACGAGTTGACTCGAGTCAATCCAAATCAACCAGAAAAAATTACAAAAAATTAAAGTTTTAATATTTCATATGAAAAAAATTAAGAAACAAACCATGTGAATATAAGCTATACATGTTGTAAATAATGAAGTTTAAGAGATTATTTCAAAATGTTTTTTATCCCACATAAAAAAGATATTATGTTATCATTTTAAGTTGAAGTATTTAAACCAAAAAGATTTTTTTTATCCCATATTCAAAAAATATAATTTTTTTTTCTTGTGAACATAGAGTATATATATACTAAAGGGTTTCTAATCCCACATTGAAAAAATAACTTTTTTCTTGTGAACATAGAGTATATATATTAAAGGGCTTTAAATTCCACATTGAAAAAATAAAACATTCTTCTAGTATTTATATAGTGAACTTTGAAAAGGGTTAATAACTAACTAAAAATATATATATAAAAAGAGGGGTCTCTAGTTAGGAGAAAAAACACATTTGAAAAAAAAAATCTCTACCGGGTTTTACTGGGATGCCCGGGTCATGGGTTGACCTGGCGGGTCAACCAAGTTTTGCTAGGTTTTTCCTTAGTTCGATCTTTTGCCTTACCAAGACCGGTCCAGCCACCGGATCGACCCTCCGAGCTGGTTCGGGTTTAATAGCTATGGCCATAATAGCTCCTAGTAGGTTGGATTGACTCCATCAAAGAGTATTTTATTTGTATTTATAACAAGATTGACTCAATCTAAACTCATAGAATGGTAAAGAAAATGTATTTTAGAGATGGACTAGTGTGTTGTCTCATACATAAAAAAAATAAAATATATAGTAGTGTGAGCAGGGATTGTTCTCACAAAAAATATCTAGCCTAATATTGTGCCACATGAACAAAAATGGAGGTTTAACTATAAAAAAAACAGTTAAAAAAAAACTAAGAAACAAGTCAAATTAAAATATCAAAATCAATCAAAACAACAAACCTTGGTCTAAGTTAACATCCACCATTGGATCTTTTACAATTAATCATCGATGCATATACATCAATTCACACTTTAAATATTCATCATTAGAACTATTTTCTTATCTTTACTCAATTGTAGTCAATTAGAAAACAAACAATCTAATTAACCCTAAATACTAAACAATTTAAGACAAGCGTTAAAATTTAATAAAGTAGTAGCTTTAAAAATTAGAGAGATTGATGAACTAAACAATACAAGCACAAGTAGTTGCATTTAATTTAGTTGAAAATTCTTCCTAAGATTTATTAATTTCTGGGGCAACAAATCATTAAATCTTAGTTACTTCACATATTAGAGAGACCAAACAATTATGGATTTGATATCTAACCTAGCAGTATATTGCAATGAATAATAAGCTAGAGGACTCCTATTAATTAAACAAGACAATCATAAAAAATAGACATCGAAGAACATTCAATACTCAAAGCATAAATTAAATAATGAAAACAAATTAGATCTCATAGTTTTATTGATTATGAGGCTTCCATTTCTTTTGACCAAGTCAAATTTAGTTACACAGTACCACTATGAAAATAACTAAAGAGAAAAATAAAAGAGTGAAGAGGAAGAAAGAAGAGAGAGGGGAGATGAAATATGATTTGCTCTCTCTTTTTCTCATTTACACGTTTTTTGTTTCCTCTTTAGAAGCCTACAAAATCTTCTAAAAATACTCTCCAATAATAACCACCAAATCTGAATATCTAATGAAATTATTAAATAATAAAATAGAGTTGTAATATAACAAGAAAAATGATATCTTTAACGGGAATTCATACACCTTGGAAGCTTCTGAAAATAAATTACATCATATTACATTTGCATGCCTAAGGATGTTCCAGCAAGTTGGCAGCACAAGTACATCGTCTTTATGTCCAATTTCAACATTGATCTAGTCAGTATCTCTCAAAACTCGAAACATGAAAGTTGTAGACCGGTTCCTTAGGGTTTCGTATCATTTTGGATCACCTTAATCGGAGCTTGGATGAGATAGGTATGCCTCAATTACAAAGTTGTGTTGAAATTGTTCTGAATCTCCCAATTAACTTTGTTTCGCAATTAATGCCTCCATTTGCATCCTAAATCAAAATATAAAAATAATTAGTAAATTTAGACATCAAACAAGTATAAAATACTAAACATTAAGGGAGAAAAACATAACATTTGCATTCTCATCATGAACATAAAAGAGGTGTTCATGAAATACTTCTTAAAATTCAATTTGGCTTTTTAAACAATTCATCTTTTGGTAAGCGGGAGTAATCTTAGACAAATCTAGACATTAGATATTGGTGATAGTATTGGTGCTCAAGACCCGACAGTCTTACTCGAAGATCTCTTTTTTTAATTAGGCTTCAAAGTCAAGTCCAAGTAAAATAGTGCAATTTCACGAGAAAAAAGGGGACCCATGGGATAGAAAGTGGGTGGAACACTGTACCAAGGACAAGGATCGAACTTAGTTTAGGGAGAAGATGGAACCTGATATGAAATATAAATAAGAGGTGGAGGGCAGTCTTCACTTTAGTAATATAGTTATGCTTTCGGCGTCAATTAAATGATCTTGATAGGACTATAAAAGTAAAAGGGCCACGATTGGCAATAAGGAAGAATTGAGGTTCGAGCCCTCAACATAGTTAACAAAGAAAAGGAAAGGGCACACAATCTGAAAGTAGCTTCTTCCTCATCTTAAGGCGTTTGAGAAGTCTTCTTCCTTAAAAGGGATTCGGATGAACATGAACTGAATTGACATTCATGCCAGAACGTAGACCCCTTTCATGTCTCAGGAATCGGGCGTATTCCTTTTCCAACCTTCTTTGGACTGAACCTTTTTCTTTTATTTGTTAAGCACAATAGAAAATGTTACTTATACCAAGTGTCATTGGATACGAGCAATTTGATCAATTCCCGCACGCTTTCACACATTTTCAATGAATGATGGTAATAAGATGGACAAAGGTCCCTCCACCCATGATAATAGAATAAGAAAAAAGATCACATATCATACAAAAGACAAGAGTTTCCACCTGGAGTTAACAGTCATAGTAACCTAATAATTGACCTATCAGAGTCTAGGTAAGGGATTAGTTACGTGGAGGGATGATGAGTTAAATCATTGATACACCTCAACGTCTGGCCTAAGGATAGCTGCAGTGCACACATTGATCACAAGAAAAGTTTGTGTTTATAATGCTAATAAGGGAAAATGGTAAAACATAATAATAAAAAAAGAATATAAAATATATAGAAATCCCTTCCTTAGGAAGATGGTGGCCTCAAGACTTAATAGTGCACACAATAAAATAAACACAGAAATCACATAAGCATATAAGATTCTAATTATCAAGTGCAAAAGATGTAATTCTCAATTTACCATCCTTTTAACACAAGGTGAAATGTAATACCTGATAGAATCAAACATGTACTACACATATATCATCATCATCAACCAACCATCCCTCAAGGAATATATTTATAGCAACACATCATCACATAAAGAGAAATCATGTATATGAAAATACAATAAGAAAAATATGTTTTCAAGTGGTTGATCAACAATGAACTGCTAAAGGTGAATCAATTATAAAACATAAGTTTTGGACGAATCACTCATGGGTGAACCAATAAGAAAACACAATTTTTTAAATTATCTAGTTGGAATGAATTGCTCATAGGTGAACCAGTTAAACACAACATTTTAAAACGATTCACTCAAGGGTGAACCGATAAAAAAAACACAAGTTTCTGAAATTAACTGGTTGAAATGAACCATTTAAAAGTGAACCTGTCATAAAACATAAGATTTAAAATTAAATGGCCAAAACAAACAGCTCATGGGTGAACTAGTTAAACATAACATTTTGAAAATGATAAGTTAAAACGAACCGTTCATGTGTGAATTGATTAGAAAACACAAGTTTTTGAAATTAATTGGTTGAAATAAATTGCTCACAGGTCGAAACAAACCATTCATAGACAAACCAATTAAACACAACATTTTATAAAAGATCGCTAAGATGAACTGCTCATGGTGAATTGATTAGAAAACAAAAGTTTTACAATTAACTGGTAAAAATAAACCACTCTTAGCTGAGTCAGTTAAACACAACATTTTGAAAAAGGACCAGTCAAAGTGAACCCCTAATAGGAGAACCAATCATAAAACATATATGTTTTTTTAATTAATTAGTTAAAATAAACCGTTCATAGGTGAATCAGTTAAACATAATATTTTCAAAATGATCGGTCAAAATGAACTGTCAATAGGTGAACCGATCAGAAAACACAAGTTTGAGAATTTACTGGTTGAAATGAATTGCTCATGGGTGAAAATTAGAAAACATAAGTTTTAAAATCAATTAGACGATCCTCGAGATTTCTTTCATATTGATAGCTAGGACACAAAAGTAATTACATAAACGATATTCATTGAATCATCACATATTAGGAACCATCAAGCATAACTAGCATCGATTGATATTCATTGAGTTTTCTTGTATAAACAAATCAAGCCACTTAATTAAAATCATAATGAAAAATTCAAGATTTTATTCGAAAAAACATTTCATGAAGATGCATCGTGCACAATCATAATACAATCAGCATATAATCATGCATAACAATAATGAATTAGGTAATCAATTACATATTCCATAATCAATCATTCATCAAGCCTTGACTTGGCAAACATTGGGGCTGGCACTGTTTCTAGATAATCCTTAAAAATAAAAACACAATCCCATCCTCCTAGTTTCATCATGTAACATTGATTGCATCCTTATCTCTCCTCAAAATCACTCAATGATCTTAGACCCCTTAGGTTTGGCATGCTTTGGAGCGTTGAAAACACTTCAATCAATTGAATATCTATACAATAAAACTTAGGTTCATGAAATTACCAAAATGCCTTTTGGTCTAGGCAAAACTATTGAAATACCCTTGGTCAAATGGAAAAACACAAAATGCCCATGAAATTTTAAGTTGATGCATGGGTAGCACATGTCGTCGCTACTGATGATTCAACAACGATTTTATTGAGTTCTTGAGGGGTCAAGTGGTCAACAAGGTTGATCTTAACCTTGTCCTTCACCTAATGGTGGCCATGTGTCTTATGGCTAATTAGGGAGAGGGATCAATGATAATGGAGATCGGTCATGATAAAAATGGCTAATTAGGGAGAGGGATCAATGATAATGGAGATCGGTCATGACAAAACTTTTACTTTGTCATTTAGTTTTCATCCTTTTTATGGTTAATACTAGTGTTTTTTGCAATAAAGACTAGTTGGGTTTTGTTAGGTGTGAGGTGTCACATTGTTTGATAGATAGATGATTATTAAAAGTGCATTCTTATTAAGGCTTTATATCATCGTATTACACTAAAGTATCGTTAAATTCCCTAACTAAAGCATGTTTTATAATAACAAGTATGATAATATAATATATCTTTAATTTATGGTAAATGCTTGTTTTGAATGTAGGTATATCTCACAATTCAAAGGATTGATTAATGTGATTAACTATTGAAAGTGAAGAGACAAAAAGAGAACTAGGCTAAGAGAAGAGATGTTGGTTCAATTCCAAACTGGAACACCATTCGGTTATTTGATCATAACTGGAGTTTTAGAATCGGATTTAGGTCCACTTTATATGGATGGAAAGATAAGACACAGACCTAAAACTTTCATGAAGGGTCCAAGACTCAATTCTGCCGTTTTCAAGTTCAAATCTTAGAAACAACGGAGAAGTCGGAACC
>Ga0325414_1000221_pt1 | contig 40821 bp, 20 predicted proteins | sample PopdelMetagenome_8_FD_206183 | JGI IMG/M metagenome (GOLD analysis project Ga0325414, IMG submission 206183) | Populus deltoides microbial communities from Bellville, Georgia, United States - Leaf-PdKOR-R3 | ecosystem: Host-associated > Plants > Phyllosphere > Phylloplane/Leaf | place: USA... | reverse complement strand
TATCTTATATTATTAGATATGTTATTATAAAACATGCTTTAGTTAAGGAGTTATTGATACTTCAAGTGCAAAATGATGATATAAAACCTTGATAAAAATGCACTTTTAAGTACTAATCAGCAATCTCTTCTACATCGGGGTAAAATTTCAGCCCTTGATTGAGTTGGTAAGGATGTTAACCGTTGGTTCAAAGTAGCCTCCCTGAGTTGCCAAATCTGCTGGAAAAGGCTGCCTGAGTTGACCTCTTCACGCTGTTGTCGGCGTCTCCGTGCTGTCATTCATTCTAAAACGTTCATATGGGGTTGTAGAGGAACTGCAGGGGATCCGTTTCGTGCAAGTTTTGATTGATTTGATGGAGAAATCAAGCATTAAATGCACTTACAAAGTAGGCTCCCACGTTGTTTCTTTCGGGTAAAACGAGGAAGACAATAAACAGTAACCAGACGACACGTCGTCTAGTCCTTTTTTTTTTATAATGTAAAATGGCATTGTTTTGGATTGAATTGGAGATTTAAACTGATTTTTAATTTAGTCCTCCAACTTTCAATTTCTTTCAATTAACCCCTAATTGACCCTAAACTTTGGATTTAATGTAATTAAGTCCCTGATGAACTTCAATTGGAACCCCGAAGTTACGCGCCTTTTACAATATGGTCCTTGGTCTTGGATTTTGTCCATTTAACCCCTAATTGACTATTAAACTTTCAATTCCTTTAATTTCACCCCTAGTTTTTGTCAATTAAGCCCCTAAATTCTGACGCCTTTTGCAGATTGGTCCTTGGTTGTCAATTTCTTCAATTTAACCTCTAATTGACCTCAAACTTCAATTTTCTTGCAATTTGGCCCCTAATGTCAATCAATTAACTAGGAAAGAAAATTAAATTTGGTCTCTTAAAATTTCAATTTCTTCAATTAAGCTCAAATTAGGCTCCCAAACTTAATTTTTCACCAATTAAGCCCCAAATAAAATTAATTTGACCCATTTAAAGTATAATTAAGTCCTTGTACTTAATTAAATCCTTCAATTGGACCCAAATTAATTCTTAAACATAATTAAAATTTAATTTGGCTCATGATTAAATCAAATTGGCCCATTAAAAATTTAATTATGTCATTGGACTTAATTTTTATGCAAATTCATCCAATAATAATTTAATTTGACCTTGAATTTGCATTTTGTCTCCATTTTAGGGCATAATAGGGTATAATTAGGCCTTAAATTTCCTTTAAGAATTACAGCTTGATTTCCCGGCCTGCTTTCTCCACGTTGCCAACCTTTATTTTATTTTTATTTTTATTTTGAAAAAAATGTGAATTTTGGGGAATAACCCAGAATTGGGTTATGAAATCACTAATGGTGTTACGATATGTATAATATAAACTCAATATGGACTTCAATGCTTACATTCAAGAAAGTTTGATATTAACATGTCTTGTTATTTTTGTCTTATTAATTCTTAATACCTTACTTGTTAAATGATTAATCTATATTTGTGTTGTATAGCACTTGGTACAACAAATGTTTGACACTTTCATAACCAACCGTATGGTATAACCTACACCTGTGCTATGAAAGGAACTTGATTTGTTGTTAACATAAGTTAGCATCATGAATTCCTGATAATATTTAAAAGTTTGGTGTTACATAAATAAAATAATTAATATGATCATGTTAATAATTTATAATAAGTTATTAATGACAAATCATCCTAGTGGAACCTCCTTTGTGTGTGGTTTCCAGTTGAGTAATAAAAAAAAGTTTATATTATACTTATTTGAAATACAATTAGTGGATCATCTAACCTTGACAACTGTTTTTATCATTGTTTAATCTTCACATTAATCTTACATCTCTAAATTCTCTTTAACTCATTATTATTATTATTATTATTATTATTATTATTATTATAGTTAACCTCCTTGTGGTTCGACCTCGGTCTTGCCGGGTTATTTATTACTTCGACACTCCTGCACTTGAGAGAAGACATCAATCTTTTGGTTGTATCAATTAACTTCGTTATAATTTTATACTACTTGTTTGCATCTCTTTATAGGTGTAGGGTAGAAGTGATAATTGCATATAACTTTGGCTCTTCAAGGCAGGTTCTTGTTGAGTCAAGTTGTAAATCATTCAAATATGATTTTAACGTATCTTGGGAGGTGTCCGCATCAGTTGGTATAATAGCTTGTGCTATTATCAGGTTATATCTCTTTAATATTAAGTTTATGTCATTTCTTGATTTTTTTTCTTCCTAGTTTCGGCTAGGGTCTTGTTTCTTACAAAAAAATCTTTTATTATTTCAAAGTTTGCTTCAAACCCTGTATAAAGAAATCATCTCACTTAGTTTCTTGATTTTTCCAAACACATCAAAGAAAAATTATGTGCTTGATCTTCATCTTCTATCTTTCTTGATTTTGGCCTAGAGTAAAAAAAATAAAAAGGAAAAGAATAATGTTCTTGTTGAATTGTGTGGATAAAAGAATACAGGAAAAGTTGAAGAAAAACTTAAAGAATTGATTGAATTGACAATTTAACGCATAATCGAATACAAGCCCTTGAATTTTAGGGGTGGCTGAAAGTTTCTTGAATAGTTTTTTTATTTTGCTGAATAGGTACATACCAAATCTTGGTATTGTCAAATTAAGTTCTTGTTTTTCTTGGATTATCTTGCCTTGTTTCATTAAAATTTGGTTAGTATACATTTTTCTTACTTTATTTTAATTGTTTTCTTGAAATTCTTGAAGTTAAATCTTGACTTTTTGAATAGTTAGTTTTCTTTAAATCTTTAATATAAACTCCATTACTTTTATTTTGTATCTTCTTTTCATCATTATATTTCACTCAAATTTACATTGCTATTCATAAATTTATCCTCTAGTTTTTTGTATTAGTTTCATATATTTCTTGAGTCTTCATTATTATAAATCATTACATTGTTTTGATTGATTATTTGATAAGTTACTAGGTTACTTTTAAAAAACTAAGTAAAAATGTTTGGGGATGAGGTATGGTGAGATGAGGTGAGGTTGAGTTTTTTGGTAGGTACAATTCCTTTAAAGTGCAAACCACACCTCACTAAAAAGCTAAAATACATGTTTTTTGTTGCTTTTTATATGGATCCCACTAAAAAAACCCAACTACACCTCAATCTTAAACATACCCTAAAGAAATAGTGATTTAAATGGTATAATAAGATTATTAGAGTGAAAAGCCTAATTGAATTGTGTGAAACACGAGTGGAATGACATTAAATCGAGTGCAAACATGTGAGGGGGTGTGTGAGAAAAGTTTTCTTTACTACTAACCTATATTGTAAGTATTCACAATATCATTAAAAAGTATGACACAATTAAATGTGAAGGACCTTATAGAAAGACAAGATAAGTTAGAGGTGATGATGGATGCTTTGATGGGAAAGATACATAGATTGAATACTAAGATGATTAATAAACATAATGTTCCTTATCATAAGAGAAAAGAGGTTAAAAGGTCTACTAGACGAGCACTTTCTCATCTAGATAAATGTGTATCTAAAAACTCCAATGATGATGTAGTTAATCATGGAAGGAAGTCTTGCACACATTAAAATCCCTTATATGAGACACGACTAGAAGAGATTTTATGGTAGATTTTGGTCATGATAGGAATATTGATGATCAAAATGGTATAGATCATAATTTGGGTAGCTTAAAACTTAAAATTCTAGCATTTCATGAAAAGAATGATTCAGAGGCTTAATTAGATTAGGTAAAAGAAGGTGGAATTTGTATTTGATTATCATCAATATTCAGAGAAAAAGAAGGTAAAACTAGTTGTAATTGAATTCATTGATTATGCTATTATTTGGTGGGATCAATTTATTACAAGTAGAAGCTAAACAAGCCTTGTTACAAAATAATAGTAAGGATGTGAGGTTGAGTAAAAATAAGGTGAGTCAAAAATGTAAAACACTAAATGGTAGAGTTTTGTCTATTAAAGACAAATTTGAAGGTTTCGACCAAAAAAAAAGGGAGAAGGCCTAGTGTGGAGAGAAAAAAGAAAGGATGAGAAAAGAAAAGTGAATAGAAAAAATGAGAAAACACTTTAATTTTTATGTAAAACAATGTGATCTTACACATGCTTATTTTTTTGATATGCCTATGATTTTACTGTTGTATAAGGAGGCATACTTTTACACTAACAAAATTGATTCTTATGTTCCTAATGTTTATGTTTCTTTGTTACAAGAATTTGAAAATATATTTCTTGATGAAATTCCAAGTAGATTGCCACTTCTAAGAGGAATAGAACATCAAATTGATCTAGTATCAGGTTCAACTATTCCTAATAGACTAGCCTATAGAAGTAATTATGAGGAAGTAAAGGAGCTTTAAAGGCAAGTGGAGGAGTTAATATCAAAAAGGTATATTTGAGAGAGTATGAGTCCGTGAGATGTTCCTTTACCTTTAGTTTTCAGTACCTAAGAACGATGGTACTTGGAGAAAATGTGCCTGATTATAGAACAATCAATAACATAATGGTTAAAGTATAGATATCTTATTCCTAAATTAAATGATATGCTTTGTGAATTGCATAGGTCTTGTTTATTTTCCAAAATTAATATTAAAAGTGGATATCATCATATTATAATGAAAAAAGATGATAAATGAAAAACCACTTTTAAAAATAAATTGGTTTATATGAGCGGTTTGTCATGTCTTTTGGACTTACTAATACACCTAATACTTTTTATGAGATTGATGAACTATATATTGCGTGTATTCATTCGTAGGTTTCGTAGTTATTTATTTTGATGATATATTGATTTACAGTATAGGATTAGGTGAGCATATAGATCATTTAAGATAGATACTTGATGTGTTTAGAAAGGAAAGTTTGTATGCTAATCTAAAAAAGTGTGACTTTTGCATAGAAAAGATTGTTTTTCTTTGATATGTTGTTAGTGCAAAAAAAATTGAGATGGACGAAGCTAAGGTTAAGGTTATAAAAGAGTAGTTTACACCTAAGACGGTAAGTGAGAAGTGCAAAGAATTTGTGATAGGTGCATAACACGTAAACAAGTTAAATCTAAAGTGATGCCTTATGAGTTATATACACCTTTACATGTTTCTAAGGAATCTTGGATTGATATTTTTATGGACTTTATTTTGGGTTAAGGAAGGGAAGAGACTCCATATTTTTTTTGTTATAGATAGATTTTCTAAGATGACACATTTCATATCTTGCTATAAAACTTATGAGAAACAAATATAGTAGATCTATTCTTTAAAGATGTATTTTGGTAACATCGGGTTGTAAAGAGCATTGTATCTGATCTAAATGTCAAGCTTTTGAGTTATTTTTGGAAGGTTTTTTGGGGTAAGTTAGGAACTAAACTTTTATTTTTTTACAACTTGTCATCCAAAAATAGATGGTCAAACTGAAGTAGTAAAAAGAACTTTAACTTAATTATTAAGAGCTATAATTCAAAAAAATCTTAAAAATTTAGAAGATTGTTTCAATTTATTGAATTTGCATATAATCATAGTGTGTATTCTACTATTAATTATTTTTTATTTGAGATTGTTTATGGTTTTATCTGTTGATGAAATAGTTAGTCTTGATGGTAATAAAAAAACTTAGGTGGTGAAAGACTTATATGCAAATATACGACAACAGATAGAGAAAAAAAATGAGCAATATATGTTCAAGACTAATAAAGGATGTAAATTAGTAAAGTTTGAACAAGAAGATTAGGTTTAGATGAATATTAGGAAGGAAATGTTTCTTGAATAAAGGAAATCAAAATTGATGCCTTGAGAAAATGATTATTTTCATATTATATAGAGGATTAATGACAATGCTTGCAAAATAAGATTGTTTAAGGTCAAGTTCTTTCGATGAGAGAAGGAATGGTGCGATCCAAGTAACACCAAAAGACCTGTTAGAGGTTCCAGTTGGTCTAATGATAAGACTCAAGGCTAAGAGGTTTAATTAGGCTTTCATTGGATTTCATCAAGAAATATGGGCTAAAGCAGACTTCGAAAAGATATCAAATAATAAAGTACAAGCCTTGATTAATTTATTTCATGTTCAAGAAAGACTTGTAGGTGGGCATTCAAACATTACAAAATTATTAGAATAAAAAGATTCAAATCATTTTTGATCTTTCTCTACTATTTTGGTCATAAATGGAGTTACAGAATGACTTTTAATCCTATTCTAGTTGCATTGGAAATTATACATTCATATCTTTCCATTGATATATAACACATTTTCTAATTCAATAATATAATAAAGAAACATGCATTTAAGGTTGAGCTTTAATTTTGCCATTAGATTACAAAAATGACTTTAGCTTTATTTAGATTAGTTGACTATTGTTTTATTTATCTTTTAGTTATTATTAGTTCTTTTAGAGCTATTATGGTCTTTATTTAAATTTGAGTTTATTGGATTATTATTTATCCATATTTATTAGAGATATCTTATTATACTTAGGATTTTTCCTAGTGTAAATACTTTTTTGTAGAAAATTTTTGAAAAAAAAACTGTTTTTAATAAAGATATCGACGTTTTTGCTATCTTTCATATGATTGAGTGATTTCCATACTAAGTTCTTAATTGAACTTACAAACTTTTTGAATAATTGATTAACTTCATTATAATTTTATACTACTCATTCACGTTTTTTTTCTAGGCTTAGGGTATGAATGATTATTGCGTATAACTATTGGTTCTCCAAGGTAGGTTCTTGTAGGGTTAAGTTTCAAACCATTCAAATATGATTTTAATGTATTTTAAGAGGTGTCCACGTCATTTTCTATCTCATTTTTTTTTCTTATTAGTGATCAAATAGTTACATTTAATGTTTTATATATGTTATATAAACTTGAAAAAAATATTAATAAGTGATTTTCCAGCTTATTTTTCATGGCATAGTTAAACACTGAAAAATATTTTTTTAATTAATTTTCTATGACACTATTAAACATAAAAAAAAAACAACCATTTTCCCAAATAAACTTGCTTTCTAGCAAACAAGGCCCAAGTATAATCAATTCAACTTTCATAAAAATTAAAGCATTACATGGTCAGATAAATCAACAATTTACATCAATTATTCATTACTCAACAAATCTTTACAAAATATTTTTTTTATTTATAAAGAGTGCTACAGGGGATATTTCAATAAATTATATAGTAAAAGGGTAAAATGAAAAGAAAATATCACCACCTAATTTTAAAAAAACAAGAAAACCTTTAACTAGTATTTTAAAGATTCTAGGTAAAGCCAACATCCACCATGCACCATACAAAGTCTCCACATAACAACTCTTCTAATCAAGCCACCACCATGACAGCCTTAATTAACACAGTGCTTATGTATCAAGGTTTTCTTCAACATAATCAATCAAACCAACAAAACTTTTCACATAATTACTAAGAGTACATATATAGGTATTCACATAAAATATTCAACACTATGATTAAACCATTACTTCTTTGATGAACCAAAATTAACTTGATCCTCATAGACCAATCATGGAAAATTAATTTATAACCCTGTTCCATCTTAAAGTAATCTTTCTAGTGGCTTCAAACTCTCGAGGGTGCCACTTAATATGTGGTCCCTGATACTTCAATATATCATACAAAGCTTAAAATTACTAAAAATCATATAAGAAGAATGTTAAATAAGTCAGAGGGTTAGAAAATACCCTAAAAACCATTAGAATTCGGTTAGATTAATGAAGCTACGTATGGTTCATGCGCTGACACCATTAGAATTACTAAAACCCTTTTATCTTGTTTGTTGTTAGTGCATGAGCCACACCACCACCTAGGTTGTCAATTATGTTTTGGTTGATGACTCTAGAATTGAAATTTATTGTCCAATAAGAAGAATAGAACGTCAACTAGAACAAAATTGACAACCTTGTGTGATGGTATGGGAGTTGTGGTTTCGGGCTTAGTGTCCACACACACACACAACACATGACTCCATAATGAAATGCCAAAATGCTCTAAAATCAAAATTTATCATTCCAATAAAAAAAAGAACATCAATCATAACAAAATTTATAATTTTGGGGTAGTGGTGTGGGTGTTGAGGTTCCAGGCTTAAATGATGGTCGTTTGTGTTTTGTAATGGTAAAGAGAAATGAGTGTTTGTGCTTTGGCTTGGTGTTGTAGTTGTGGAAAGAACTAGGTGCTTATAGTTATTGGTTTGAGTTAAAAGGTGTGTGCACGAGATGAGGTGATGCTATGGTGTTCAAATGTTATTGGTTTTGGTGAGAGGTTAAAGAAGATGAAGGCTAGATATTAATAAGTCCAACTGTTATGGAAATGGGAGAAGCATAAGGATTGATGGTTATCAGTTTCAGTTGTGGAGGTTAATGGTTTCTAATAAAGATTAAAGGTTGAAAGCGAGAAGGATCTTGTTAATGAAGTTGGTGAAAAGAAAATAGGAGAGTGAAGATGCTATGCTGCAATGTGTTCTCCATTTGTTTTAGAGCTTTTTTAATTTTATTTTCTTTTTTCTTTTTTGACGTTTTGTATATCTAATCTCTATTTTTCTTTTTATTTTTTCTTCTCTTTCTTTTTTTCTCTCTTCTTATTTTTTTTCTAGACGACAACATGCTCTCCTTTTTTTTAGTGTTTTTTCTTTGTTCTTTTTAATGTTATGTATATACGATCTCTCTTTCTTGTTTTTTCTAGGCAACAACGTGTTCCCTTTTTTGTGTTTTTCTTTTTCTTTTTAATGTTTTGTATATCTGATATCTCTCTCTTTCTCTTTCTTTCTTTTTTATTCTTTCTCTTCCACTCTTTTTTTTTTCCCTAGGTTGTGTATTTTTTTTTCCTCTCCTCTCTTTAGTAGGAGAAATTACTTAGGCGAGGAGTCAAGTTTTTCCTAACCCATTTTAGTCCCAATTTTAAACATCAAAACAAGCAAGAAGTTAATATTTTGATGGTATTATAAATTTATTGTTTCCTATATAATAACAGAAATAGTAAGAATAATAGATAACATATGTGCATAAAAAAAAGAAATTGTTACATGAATAAAAAAACATAAAGAGACGAGTCATATGTTATTGTTGTTACCAAGGCTGTTTATTTGGTGCCAAAAACATTCCATGCTATTGGTAGGAAGATCACTAAAAGATATAATGAAATAAAATAAAGATAAGTAATGAAATATCATAAAGAACAACTTAAATAAAGGATCTTGAAATTTAATAGGCTGAAAAAGTGCAACTAAAATAAAGGAATAAACATGATGCAAAAGAGATGGCGTTGTGTGAAAAACTTTTGACAAAAGAAAAACACTTAGGCCAATGTTATTCAATATAAGCAGATGGTTAAATGAGCAAAGAAAATTGTTTTCCCATTAAATAAATTTTTTGGAAATAACTTTTCTTAAATAAAATAAATTGTCTAAGCCATCAATAACATAGATGTCATGAATGAACAAAAAGAAATATTCTTATGAAACAAAATTAGCAACATTATAGCAAAGGAATGATAAATATATATATATGTGTGTGTGTGTGTGTGTGTGTGTGTGTTGGTTGTTAAAAAATGAACTTTGCAGAAAAAAAGAGAAAATTATTGATTTAATGTTGAAGATTGAAAAAGAATCAATTAACAACTTCGTAAAAGAAAAACATAGCAAGGAAAAAAAGATGGTTGTTAATTAAGTGAACGTGTTACAAAATAATATTTTGTTCATAATCAAATATAGATCAAGAATCAAGGGTCCATTTGCTTGGATTATTATTAAATCAACACAATTTTGTCGAAAGAGAGTTTCGGTCCAAAACCAAATGCTAAGATTAAAACACTTAAAAATATGTTATTGATAGACGAAGACCCTAGATTATTGTCTAATGATATCATGTGATTGTGAAGATGTAAAAAAAATGAAATAAAGCATGTCAAAAACTCGTAGCAAAGGCAATGTTCTTGGGAAGAACATGAAGATTACCAACCCATATTTTTGCCCAGAAATGTATCAACTTACTGCCAAACCCAGAAATACATACCAAGTTTCAAAACCAAATCCTTTTTATTCACACAAACCACATTGTCATAGTCATATATATTTGAATCAAAACAAACGACAAAAAACAATAAATCATGGAAAATATGCATGAAATCCCATTTCCCAAAATTGACAAATAAAACAGCAAACTTATCCATGCAATTTGAATTAAAAAATGATTTTCAAAACATATTTTGGTCATGGCCAAAGCCTTATAAACCCAGGATTAACAACATGGTTTATCAACATATTAACTGAACTATCAAAACTAAGAAAACAAAAACACTATTTTATCAAAAACTAACTTAATTAGAAGGCTTTTATTACATCAAAAAAATTCAAAGATATCCTAAAATGCTTTAGAGAACAACATCAAATCATAAAATAAAAAACTTTATATATATATATATAAGAAACAAACACCTCTTTACTTTTTAAACATTCCAAACACATTTCCATACTTGTAAACATAAACACAAATCAAATGATAATTAAAATCAAATCAAGCACACCATATGGACTCCACTTTTTGGTTAAGAAATGTACCTTCAAACTCTTAAAACAACTACTGCCTTTCTTTGCTTTTCTTTATAAAGTTTTGTTTCCACAAATTTGCTGCCTCTTTAAAGATGAAGAAACCCTTATATTAGGCTTATAAACCTTCACACCTAGGGTATTTTCTCAGTATTTCTCTCCTTTTCTTCCTCACATTTTAGATTGAATTTCTAAGGGTATATTTAGGGTTTTTAATAGATTTCACCAAAGATCGATCAAAACTGAGCCCTTTGATCAAAATGAAAAATTTCTGGACAAAATTTCACAATTAGAACCTTTTTCCTTCAATGATTTTTGTAATAGTGGTTTTGGCCCAAGTGGTTTTTCTTTGCTTGGAGACAAAGGCATGCATTCTTCACCTTTTGATCTTGGGGGAATTATTTATAACCCTTGATAAGAACCCTTTAGGAGCTTTGAAGTGTGAACACATGAAAAAGTTAGGTATCAATGGATATCTCAGTCAAGATTGACCGAGTTGGCCATTTTCGGTACTTCATCTAAGCAATTTCGATGTTATCGTCATTGAAGACCACCTAAAGCTGGTAAAAGAGGGTGCATATTTTTTTTTATCTAACCTTGTTTAGAGGTTTGTAGCTCCACATTCACTCGCTTGAAGGTGCCAATTTGATCAGCCCAGGATCTGAAAATTTAGTGATGGCTGATTAAGAATAAGATATTGGGGAATTCCATAGAAGAATTGGGATGTAAACATCTAATTTCATGAAAATAGGGTTGTAGAGGGGATGTTTCTCTTTTATTTGCAAAAAATTGCATGTCTTTTGGTGGTCTAGAACTCCACAACAAGCACTAGGAAGATGTCAACCTGATCATCGTGAACTAGTAAGGAAGAAGATGAACAAAGGCTGAACATATTGTCTAGGTTAAACCCTAGAATTTAGGGTTTTTAATTTAGAATTTTAGCAAAGTTTCAATTTAGTCTTTGTTCTTCCAATTGTGGCACATACACCCTTAATTGACACAAAACCCACCAGACTTAATTCTCAATCCTGAAGTTTAACGTCGTTTTTATTTTGGTCCTTGATTTTTTTCTTGTTCAATTGAACCTTCAATTGACCATTAAACTTTTAATTTTCACCGAATGAGTCTTTTATCAATCAGAAATCTGTCATCAATTTTGCTAATCTTATACATTCTAGCCCTTCAACTTTTTCACTTGTCATTTTGGTCTTTCATCACCAACCTAGGCAATCTCTGAGCTTTCTTCATGTGTATCTTTTTGTATTTTTGTATTTTCTTTCTTTCTTTTCTTTTTTTCCTTTTCTTGATTTATTTGTGGGGTTAAAAATATGTAACAACTTTTTCATAATTTGTTTCCACCTTTTCTAGGCCTCTTTCCTTTCTCAAATTTCTTATATCTACCATAAATAAACAAAAACAAATAAAAAAATACAAAACAAAAAAAACCCATATCAAATTAAAAGACCCCAAAATAGAAACTCCACATCTTTTGTTATTCTAATACATCACCTAATAAACACTTTGTGTTGTTTTAAAAATGCAGTTTTAGTCTACAACACAAGAATAAATAGTCATAATGAGAACCCATTATAAGATCTAAGATAAAACACCTTGAAGTAAAAGCAACAAACAGAAAGAATGTAAAATATATAACATATCAAACTAGATCATTGGCCCATATTGTTCTAAGGGTCTAATATTTTTTTTCAAAGTAAAAAAAAGGTATCCAAGCGTTGCTAACATGCTTTCTAATAAAAAAAAATCATGAATTCATAATATGATGCATAATGCATATTGAACAATATCTTTTTTAAACATTGATATAGTGACATATTAGATGACATTTGTTTTCAAATACTGAGAGGAAGCATATTGGATCTACCATAGTTAACCTATTAAATCTACGACATGCGTCATGAGACCTTGATGACCCTAAGACAAATCATAATAAATTATGAAGATCAATTCATAATCAACCTAATGTTGAATGATAGAATTGAAAAAAAAATGCAAAACCCAATTCCTAAATAACTTAATATTGAAGGATAAAATTGAAAAATAACTAAGTAAAAAGAAGAAGATTGAGTTGCTAAAGCGTGAAATTGAAAGAAAAAAATATTCAATTAAAAAAGGACAAAACAATAAACTAAATCAACCCGGATTAACCTGTCAAACTCGTGACCTGGATCATAATATAACGATAACCCCATAGAAAATTATTTGAAAAAAAATTATGAATCTTAATTAAAAAAAATTAATTAAAAAAAGACAAAAAAATTAACAAAGTTAACCCGGGTTAACCTTCCAAACTTGCGACTAGAGTCATGAGATTAAAATAACCTTATAGAAAGAAAATAAAAGAAAAATTAAAAGTTCAATTTCAAATCAACCAAGTGTTGAAATATGAAATAAAAATTAATTAATAAAAGAAAAAAAACAACTCAAGTCAACTCGAGCTAACCTATTAAACTCGTAACCTAGGTCATGAGACCGAGATAACTTTATACAAAACAAATAAAAAATATCATGAACTCTATTTCTAATAGATCCAATATTGAAGGTTGAAATCGAGGAAAAAAAAATAAATTCATGAGGTTAGGATAACTTTACAGGAAGCAAATTAAAAAACATTATGAAGCTTAATTTTGAAATAACATAATATTGAAAGATAAAATTAAAAAAAAAAATAAGATTGAGTTATTGCAGTGTAAAATTAAAAAAAAATCAATTATAAAAGGATAAAAAAATGAATCAAGTTAACCCAAGTTAAACTGTCAAACCCACAACCCAAGTTATGAGATTATGATAATCACTTATAATGCAAAAATAAAATAAAATTACAAAGCCTAATTTTCAATCAATCTAGTATTGAAAGATGAAATTGAAAAACAATCATTAGAAAAAGCGGTAAAAAAAAACCCGAGTCAACCTGTTAAAACCATAACCTAGGTTATGATATCGAGATAAATTAATAAAAAGAAACTTGAAAAGAAAAACCAAAGCCCTAATTCCAACAGATCATTAGTTGAGGGTTGAAATTGAGAAAAAAAACTAAATTCATGAGATCATAATATAATCCAACAGAAAGAAAATTAAAATTACAAAGCACAATTCTCAAAACAACCTAATATTAAAGAATGAAATTGAAGAAAAAAAAACACAACACTATTCTAGTAAATAGTATTTTCTAGGTATGACTATAATGATTTAGCTATATCTTTAGTGTTTTGTTAATAATACAACAATCTATACTATCTTGCAAAGTTAACTTAATCTAACAACTCATATGAAATGAAGCACAAAAGTTCCAGAAAATACCAATACTTGGATAATGAGAATGTAACTCAACTGGTCAGGCTCTGGATTTACTTCTTAGAAATTACCCGTTCGAGTCCCATAAATATCAGAGCCACTGGAGTCTTACATGGTTGTTAGCTTCAGGGTCCGTGAGATTAGTCAAAATACACACAAATTTGCTCAGACACCCACGTTAATAAAAAAAAAATATATAAGTTATAAAACTTTCTAAACTCTCATCCTCTTGGCTTAGGAAGACTAGTGAAAACTCCATTGAAAGGAAGTTCGAAGAGCCGAAGAAATTAAGCATATTTCATTAGTGATATAAGTATTTGATGATTAATAATTAATAATTAAAACATATTCTCAAATAGAAGGACCCAATCCATTCAGTATTGAGAAACCAACCAACCAATTACAACATAATTAAAAATCACAGCAGGTTTCTATATAATTATTATAAAACTACATAAAAATCATTTCTTAAACACCAAAAATGATTTCCCAAAAATATCCAATAGAAAATTAACAAGTGTTTGGGAGAAATTATACAAAAGAAAATACTAAAAGTTAAGAAATAAAAAGAAACTTCTAAAACATTAGACAAAGAAGACACGCATAAAACAAAAAAATAAAATTTAAGTTTGGTTGAGAGAAATTACATATATGAGAAACTAACATTTTGAATAAAATAAATAAAAAATAATTATAAATTAAAATAAATTATAAAAACATTTAAAAATCTGGTAACAGTTATTTTATTAAGTAACTTTTAATCCACTTTAAAAAAAGATTTTTTTTAGAAAAGAAGCCCAGTTTGGTCTTAAAATATCACAAAAAGGTGAGGTCGGTTTCACCTATCTCTCCTCCAGCTCGACATCCACACACAAAAAAAAGACACACACACACACACACACACACACTTGTCTCTGGTCTGCGGTGTGTCTCTCTTCTCCGACCTCGCTTAAACACTATCGGTGGTTCTATCTCCAGAATTAACCATCCATAAAGAGCCGACACATGGACGCTTCGATTCTACACTCCGACTCTCTCTCCCTCACACGCCTGTGCGTCACCACCACCACAGCATCTGCTGTTTCCCTCACTCACCAGATGCCCTGCCTTCTCTTTTCTACTCCTGGACAGAAACTTGTCTCGTTATCCTCCATTTCTTGGCCTCGCAGGTCTCCTTCCTTTATAGCAGCTGCAAGTAGTGGCACCTTGATGGCCAATTCTGTAACTCGCTCTCTCACCCTTGTTCACTTTGTTTAATCAATTTTTTTTTTAAAATCTTATTAGTTAGCAATTCAATATTTCGTTTGAAAATTTATTACTTTTTTTTTGTATTTTGGTTAATTTAATTGCTTGTGGTCGGAGATAGGAAGAAAGCATGCATCAATTGGGTTTCGAGAAAGAACTTTGGGTACTTCAATTGATGCATTAAAGAGGCTAATTTACCCCTGTGCATGTCGGGTGTGTAAGGTTGTCTACGGAGAGGATTTGAATTTTGGCGTGAAAGCTATATTCAGATTTTGTGTGTTGTTGAGGGTAAGCGATGGCGATATTAGAGAATTCTTTACTGGAAAATGTCATTAATTTTGGTGCTGTGATGGAGAAAGAATTCAATTTGGTAATTTATTGTACTTTAGGCAGTTGGAGTTTTAGCCAAAAGCCGCAAATGTCAAGATTGGGGTTTGGGTCTGAGATTGGTCCTAAGTTTGAAAAATACCAATCAAAAGAATGAGAATTTTATGGCAGGTTCTATCTGGTTTTACCCATTTGAAGTCTTTTTGCACCATGAAGTGTGGTTTGAAAGTTAACGTTCTTCTATATGTGATTCTTTTTCTTTGACTTGTTGATGCGCAGCCAAAAAGTGGGGTATATACAGTTGGTGATTTTATGACAAGGAAAGAGGATTTGCATGTGGTAAAACCGACAACAACTGTAAATGAAGGTATTTGTTAGATTTCTATATTTTATCCATGGAGTGTACATAGTTTTTCCAACACCTAATGTGCTGTGTTTTATGCCAATTAACAGCACTGGAGACTCTTGTAGAACGTAGAATTACTGGTTTTCCTGTGATTGATGATGATTGGAAACTGGTAACCCTTCCTTGACTTTCTTTTTGGTTTGGGGTCTGGTTATTAATAAGGTTGATTCGTTCTTTCCCTTTTTTGGTTTCCAAATAAAGATAACAATTAACATCCGATTTCTGGATCTTATTATTTTTTTGAAGTTATTCATTTCACTTTCTGAAGGCATTTCAAGATATCCGATATTGAATATCCAAATTGGCTCGGGGTCCCCCAATCTGAGAGTCTGTTGCAGTCTTTGCTGCTTAAACTAACAATTCACTTAGATTTTTTTTGCTTCAGCTTTTTATCTCCTCCTAACAACAACCAGTTCAGGATGCTGTTATTCACTTGGAAAATCATTGACCAATTTTTTTTTGAAAATGAAGAATGATTGCAAAACCTGATTTGAAAATTGTAAACGATCCTCAATCAGCTTGGGATGATGAAGAAATTTTCTGGATGCATCAAAACAAATACTCATATGTCCTTACCAGCATTTCTAAGTTATTGCTTTTAATGTGCTGGTGCTATTGTATGAATGTTTATGCCTTCGTTTAGATTGGTTATAACCAACCCTTTCTGGGATTATGATTATAATCTATGGGTGCAATTTATTTGCAATTTTCTTATGAGCTAACACAATTAAGTTGTGGGAATAACTTGAATGTTCGTTGCTATTGTAGGTTGGTCTTGTGTCAGATTATGACTTGTTAGCATTGGACTCCATATCAGGTGATTTAAAATAATTAAGCTAATCTTAACTTGTCTTTTCTTTAAAAAAAGAAAAAGAAAAGAACAATTCATTTTGTCCTTTTATGTTGCAATTTCTTCAATCAACAATATAGATGAAGTTATACGTAACTGGCATCAAACTAGATGCTTGATATCAGAAAAATTTGTGATTTATCATTTCTTACTTAAGGATCTATTTCAACTAGGTGGTGGAAGAACCGAAACTAACATGTTTCCTGAAGTCGACAGCACTTGGAAAGTATGTGAGAACTTTCTCCCTTTTTCATACCCAGACTTGCACACTTTCAATGCAAATACATGCATGTTTTATTGCCCACCTTTTGACATTTTTTTCCCAAGTATTGTTTGTGTGGAGCTTCATAAACCAACCTCTTTGCAACACAAGATTCAGAAGGGTAATGTATTTGGAGTAGTCTGCATTCTGCATTTCTAGCATATTCCTAGGGAGGCAAGGATGATGATGATGAGAGCTGGTCCACTAATGGGTGGATGGCTTGAGAATTGATTCTATTAGCTATGAATGGATAGGTCTGGGAAAAAATTCTGCATTTCTAGCATATTCCTAGGGAGTAATGTATTTGGAGTAGTCTGAATTCTGCATTTCTAGCATATTCCTAGGGAGGCGAGGATGATGATGATGAGAGCTGGTCCACTAATGGGTTAATGGTTTGAGAATTGATTCTATTAGCTATGAATGGATAGGGCTGGGAAAGGAAAAAATTGAGTGAATTTGTGCGACTGATGCAACTCATACTCGTAGATGAAATCCCAAGGGTGTAGGGCATATGGTTGCTTTCCCCAATTGATTTAGAAGTTGCTCACTTGCCTATAATGTATATTGCTAGGTTTTTATAAACACTCCTTGTCTGTAATTAGGAACCCTAGAGATTGTTAACAAAACACTAAAGATATTTTTAGGCATATCTTTAGTGTTTTGTTAATAACCCTATTTCTATTTAGTTTAGGAAAATATTTTCTTATAGTGTTTTGTATTCTTCCTATTTAGTTTAGGAATCATTTAGTTTATGAATTTTTCTTATTTAGTTTATGCCTAGGACTAGTATAAATAGGGTTATTTAGTTTGTAATTCAAGAGACTACTTGAAAGAAAACATTGAGTAATAAATTTTGAATTAGGGTTTGTGTGGTAACCTTATTTGGTAGAAAGTTGTGTTACTAGTGCTTGTTTTTCTCGTGTTCTTTTCGTTTATGTTAGTTAATATCAGAGCTCGACAATTCCTGGTGGTTAGTTGTTGTATATGTGTTTAATAAAAACATGGTTTATATATGTGTTTAGTAAAACATGGTTGGTGGTCATAGAATAGGACATGTTCATGTAGGAGGGGATGGAGAGGTTCTACTTCAGGAAAGAGACGTTCAGGGATTGGTGATAGAAGACATGTGAAGATAGATTGTAGAATTAACCTATCAATTAGCGGTGATAAAATTATGGAGACAAGTTGAAGAATTATCACGTTGATTAACAAAGATGGAGAAGAAAAAACTTGAGGAGAGTGATCATGGATCAATGACCTATTTTGAGAACCCGTTTAAGAAGCACAAGCAAAAGAGGCACCTTCTTGATATGGATGATTATGATATTGAAACTATTTTTTTTTTTTTTTTATGATTCTAGTTATTTTATGGATTGAAATTAACCATCAATTTATGGTGCTTATTTTGATAATGATTATATGTTGATAATGATGGCATAAACATTGATACAAATGACAACAATGATGTCATCAATAATGTTGTCATTGTCATTGATAAGTTAGAGGTTGAGTGCAAATAGAACATGGAAGGTGCTCAACCAAAGAAAATTGTTGATTTAGACTATGTTGATCCTTTTGATTACAAACTTATTATTTATTATCACAAAGGTAGATTTGTTTAAATGTTATATGGATACAACACATGTTGATGAAGCAAGTTCAAGGTTTGCAATTCATTTCTCTAAAAGTTAGTGAGAGAGAAATCATTTGTCAATTGATGTTGCTTATGCAAAATTTAATGTGAAGAGATTGAAGTTCATCTAAAACTGTTATACACTTGAAGCAAAAAAAGAAAAGAAGTTAGAGAGTCTTGATTGGATACCGACAAGATCAAGGTAAAAACATGAACTCGATGATGAATTCCTTCCAGCCCGAGGAGAATGATGCAAGAGGAATTTTAGGATAAGTTATTTGTTTCATTGCTAAATCATTGTAGTAACTCTATTCAGCAGAATTTTGTGTTGCTTGTACTTGCTGTCTTCTTTTTTTTTTTTTCCTGTCTGCATCAAACTCTTTCCTTCTATAATATTTCAACAGTATTTTTAGGCATATCATTTTTCAATAGAAAAGGCCTCTATTCAACAACTTGAACTTCTAGCTCTATAGTGAGAGTTTAAGCGCCAGAAGTTACTCTTTTGCTAGCACTTTTCTATCCTTCATATATTGGGTCTTCTTGATGAAATTTCATTCCAGAGAAGTAAGTTGCAAATTCATGTGCTTTGAGTTGATGAGATGTTGCACATGATCCAATCATCCAACTATGTAATTTGCTGATACAATATAGTAAATGATGATTGCAGACTTTCAACGAGGTACAAATGTTGCTCAATAAAACCAATGGGAAGGTTGTTGGTGACTTGATGACACCAGCACCAGTTGTTGTTCGTGAAACCACCAATCTTGAGGATTCTGTTAGGTACAGTAGCCCTTCTTTTTTCCTTTTTTTTTTTCCAAGTTGATCTTTCTGAATATTCCCTTCACTTTGTTTATGTTTATTCTGACAAGTTGTGGCAAAAAATTAACTTCTGACTTGGTTTTTATCTAATGCCAGATTATTACTTGAGACAAAATACCGTAGACTTCCAGTTGTGGATGCCGACGGCAAGCTTGTAAGAGATATCAGACTTTTGTATTGATCAACATCATCTAATCATGTTTAATGGTGGTTTAATCAGCCATTTTTCTTTAACTTGAAGGTTGGAATTATCACAAGAGGAAATGTTGTAAGAGCTGCTTTGCATATAAAACATGCCATGGAAAGGAAAGCGTAGTATCCCCGTATTTATTTTTTTTTTCCAAGGAAAAATGCAGCAGTCAACATGGCAAGCTGGGTCTGATTGGTTTATGCGAGCTGTTTTGAGCTCGGCAACAAAAGAAGCTGGCTGCTTTATACATACAATTTTGGCTCGTGTTTGTATCACATCATTTTCTACTTTTCCTAGTATAGGAAGAGGAGTTATAGTTACAAGGATTAGTGGCGACAGGAGCCAATAATGGTTCATCTCAAGACGCTAGTATGATCATGATGGTGGTTTCTTCAGATTTATGATGTTATAAGCTACTAGCAGATATTTGTCTGCCCGTCCTTGCGATGCATTAAATCTGGACGGTGATTAAATTGAAAGTGATAATGACTGCTCTGTCCTTTGTTGTCGAACAGGTTGCTGAACCTAATAGTGGAGGAGCCTTGCATGGTAAAAAATTGAAAGATGGCGTGTTACTATTAGTTGTGAAGTGAAATTATGCTGATTGTCTTTATGCCAATCCCTTTCTGTTGGCAAAATGTAGTCTTCGTTGGAGACCACATAATATCTGTGAACAAACACCTAGGAATATCAGGTAGAACATTTGGACTAAGGGCAGCAAATCATTCACTTCCGAATTTGGAATCTTCTTACCATTTTTTGCTGTTATTGCTGAGCTGGATGCCAGGAAGTATTTCGAGCTCATTACAAGGCTTAAGACTCTGCATAGCTGTTGTTTTTTCTGGATATTTACTCATGGCAGACATGATTCTTTTGAAGTCTAAACCAGGGCCAAGGAACGTGAATGCACTAGTGAATAAACCTGAGCTGCCCTACCATGCTGTGGCTAAGAACAATGATTTGGCTTGGTTGTAATTGAATGTTGAGCTACCTGAAATTATGTGTCTCGCAACTTGCAAATTATCTTGGAGAGGACAAGTGAGTATCAATGCAGGAATGAATACACACTCATATCCGCTAATGGTGAGCTAGTTGCTTGTCCTCTGCCGTCTAACAGTGGCAGGCAAGTTGTTTATACGATTCTCAAAAAGATCCGAGTGGGTTGAAGGCTTAATGGCGAATGCCAAATTTTCTTGCTAAGTAGGGAGCGGTGATTTGACATGATCTGAGATAGTAACCCATCAGGTTGGCCCCATGACCATAGTCAGCCTGCACTAGTACGATCGCAATCACTCTCATCTGTCTCTCTTCCCCCCGGGGGTGCCCACAACTCAAATTATGCAACAGTGCAGAACCAGAAAATACCTAACTCAAAATTTTATCACTTTAGTAGTTATAACTTTAGTGGTTAGCATGGCTATTTGCACCAACTGCAGGCTATGTAGGCCACCTCCTGTTCCCCAGCTCTGCGCTTCAACATCTATTCTCTCTCTCTCTCTCTCTCTCTCGCTCTCTCAAACAAAGAAAAGGAAAACGAAAATTTTGCCAAGTCGGGAAATCCCTCAGACCTCTCTCTCTCTCTCTCTCTCTCTCTCTGTTGCATCCATTTCCCATGAATACAAAACAAGGAAAGGATAACTGATTGTCCTTTAATACATGGTCCAACCTTCACAGAAAACAAAAGAGGCATCGAGTTCGAATCCTATGTTATTCAATGGAAACACATTCAATGGAAACACAGAATAATATATATAAACATCCTTGAGTCATAAACCAAGTAATATACATTTACCAAAATTTGCTAAATTACCATAATCAAATAAGGAAAAAAGTTTAATCAACTAAAAATAAAAACTAGCTAAAAAATTAACAAGAGGAAAACATAAACTACTTGACTAGTAAGTAAAATACTAGTATTAAAAGTGATTAATCCACATAAAAGGCTTCATGACTTTGATCAGCCATATAACATACCTCCTTTTGGCCATGTTAGCAAACCATCGGATTACCACCGGTGGCTAAACTCCTCTCCCACTCATCTCCATCGGAATCCTCTGGGTCAGGCACCTTATTCAGGTCAACCGGCCGTGATTTTAACTCTCTACTATCAACGACCGTTTCATTATTATCATTGCTACTGCTACTATTACTACTATTTCTTTGACGGTCATCGTGATGGCGGTGGTGGTGGTGGTTTAACGCTGTCTCAAAAGCGTCGACACGAGCTCCAACCTCGGTTGCTCTTTTCCTTATAGAAGCAGCTGACATGTCCCCATATGATCCACCGCAGCTAAAATTCTCTCCAGCCAAAAATTCAGGAAAATTCAACCTCGCCGACGGTCCTCTCAAATAAAAAACGGCGGTGTCATAAGCGCGAGCCGCCGCTACAGGTGTTGAGTACGAACCAAGCCAAATCCTTGACCTTTTGTTAGGCTCTCTTATCTCAGCCACCCATTTTCCCCACTTCCTCATCCTTATTCCCTTGTATTGCCTCTCACTTCCCATCCCTCCTCTCTTTCTTGTCGCCATCTCCTTGTCTACCCCGCTTTCCATCGATCTCTCAGCACACCCACAAAAAAAACCCTCCACCCCAATATTTGTTTTAAAATTTGTATTCCTTTTGTTCTTTCAAAAGGGTATTCAGGGTTCGGATTCTTGACAAGTTTTCATGGAAGAATTAAGAAAGCGAAGCAACTAGTTTTTAGGATTGGGAAGAGAGCAGAGAGGAGATGTGATGAGTCTTGGAGAATGAGTCTTGGAGAATAAGGGGTGTCATTTGGGTGAGCTAACACGTCGATACTAATTCCTTATGGATGGAAAATTTTCTTTTCCTTTTCTTTCTCCTTTATCTTTTTTTTATATAGAGGGGTGATAGCTAGAAAGAAAATCCAGATTCACCGACACGCTGTTTGTTAGTGTGTTTAAAAGAGAAGGGGTGGGAGCTGCTTTGCAGTTATGTTGTGAAGTGGAGAAAATAAATAATTTATTAATTAAAGGAAAAGAAAAAACGTAATGGTAATTAGATGTGGATGCTTCCTTTTTCCATCCGAGGTTATGTTTTTGGGCTGTGCTTGCCACTTATTGCATTTGCCACTAGTATACAAAAACCTTAAAATAAATAGTATTTTATAAAAATTTAAATTTTTTAAAGTTAATTTTTTTATATATTTTTAAATTGTTTTGATATTTAATAAATTTTAAAAAATAAAAAATATTAATTTAATACATTTTCAAGCAAAATATCTTTTTTTTTTTAAAACCACTATCATATATATTTTATCAAGATTAATTAATTAGTTTCCACAATACTCTTTAAAATAATTAAACAAGTGGCTTTGAATATTATTTTTTTTTTCTAAAATACCTCCTTTTTCTCATCAAAAGTTTCTACCTTTCTTGCTTCTCTTTTATTTATTATATTTCCTGAAAATATATTTTATCTAAAATATCTCTTCTTCCCCCACCCTTTTCTTATAATTCATAAATTAAAGAAAAAATAGGGAGAAAAAGATAACTAAGGAATTAAATTATAAATGAACTTAAGAACATAGAAATTAAAGATATAGTTTCTAAAATTATAAGGAATAATTAGTAAATATTATTAACATGTAGAACAAAGTTATAATTATCTATACTACTAAAAGAATTGAGGTAAAATCCTAACTTCTTTACTTTATATGATCACTTAAGAAGGAGTGTTTTTAATTTTTTTTTTAATTTTATCTTTTATTTTTTTGATTAATTTTTTCCTTTTAATTTCATCATTCAATATTTTGTTGATTTTGAATTGGTTATCATAATTTATTTCAATTTGTTTTCTATGAAGTTATCGCAGTCTTAAGCAAATGTTTTAATATTTGGTTGATGTTCAGTTTTGTAAGCGTCTATTTTTTTTATTATATCATTAAGTAAAACATCGTTTAAAAAAAATTGTTAAACATAATATAGTTCATGATCTAGATAATGAGTTTTACTTGTTATGCCGTGAAGCATAAGTCGATCCAATATGTCATCTTCTTAATATTAAAAAAAGACATCATCTTTAGTTTATTTATTTTTTTAAGCTAAATCATGATTTTTACAATTCTTCTTGGTTGTTTTTGGACCCATTAAGACTATGTTTGGGAACGCGGCTGTGGCTGCGGCTGCGTTCCCAAAAATTTTGAATTTTTTTTTTACTAAAATTGAATATGGTTTGTATGTTTTGGATCGTTTTGATGTGCTGATGTCAAAAATAATTTTAAAAAAATAAAAAAACACCATTGGCATGCATTTTGGCACGAAAAGTTATTTGAAAAGCACCTACAACCACACTGCCAAACACGCTCTAAGTCGACTGGGACATGTTGGGGTATTCTCATATGAGTTAATTTTAAACTTAGATAGATAAAGAGTCAAGTCGAGTCGAGAGGTTTCAATGTTAACCTACTAGATTGGACCATTTTTTAAAATTCCATGTTTTAATTTTTTTTTCTTTCGATTAAATACTTTTTTTTATTTTTTGTAACTTCACCCTTCAATATTTTATTGATTTTAGATTCCTCTAATAATTTGTTTTGATTTATTTTCTATAAAGTTATTGTAGTAAACGAATATCCTCGTATTTGATTAATGCTTATTTTTATGAGTGTCTATTTTTGTTATCATATCATTAAGCGAAATATAGTTTTTTCTTATGTTGTTCTAGGATTAAGATAATAATAACACCCACATTAAACAAGCATACATCCACACCTCAAGTACCAAGACCATACTTAAGTATTTTATTCCTTCATTAGTCCAAGTCAAATGATACAATTGCCACTTGATCAATCCACACCAAGCTTGTTAAAGATGTTTTCTCTTCAAGATTTTTCTTTAGTAACAATACCTCACCAATACCAAGAGTTTTTCTCAAACTCTCAAGATTTTACAAATATGATTTTGTTATCACATAATTACTCTCTCAATAGAGTGAATTTTATAATTGAAAATCTAAGTATCTTTATATCTCATTAGATAGCACTTCATGGATTGAAAAGTGTTTAAGTGTTGTAAGAATGAGAATGAAAATGTATACTCTTGTGTAAGATTATGAGGATTTTAATGCACAAATATAAGTATGATTAAGGATTGATGATCTTGAAGTGTTTTTGCTCTTAAAATATCTTGTATATAACATATGTTCAGATTTCCTTTTTAATTCTACAATTAGACAAGTTATATATATATATATATATATATATATATATATATATATATATATATTTCTAGAAAAAAAAATAGTATCTTATAGTCATTTATACCCGTTAATGTTTCTCTAACAGCTAAAATGGTCGACTGATTCAGATTGGTTAAGACAATCGATTAATCGGTTCCTGTAGAATTCTTAGGTGTTCATCATGGATGAACAAGTGGTCGACAAGTTCATTTGATATTACCAAATAGTCGATTAGTTTATGCAAAATTCTAGTTTTGATAATTTTAATCCTGATAAATTCTTAGAATCGTTTTATTAATCCTGTTAAATATATGCAAAATAAAATGTGTGCATTCATTTTAATTTGTGCTATTATGTAGAATATAAATATTTAAATTGAGTACTAAAAATAAATACTTAAACTAATTCTTCATTTTGCTTTTTTTTTGGACATCTGTCATGCTTTCTTGATGTGTTCTTCACATAAAACCTGTTTAAAACTTATTCTCAACCAAGCATATTATCATTCCAACTTTCATATTATTCTTATCATTAAAATATATATAAAAACATAAATGTATGACCTAAAGGTCAACAATCTTTTTTTTTTATATAATAACAATTAATATGCAACTTGAATATAAAATGCATGTCTCATTCTATCTTTTGCAATGTAATATATAAGAAACATTTAAACAGTCTAGCATTATCTAAGTAAATGAGATAAAATTGTATTTTCAATAAATACTTATACATAAAGAAATTGAAATTTCTCCCCTATGCATATATTATTGAACTACAATTTGCCCCCTTTTGAAACGATTCAATTCATATCTATTTCTCCCCCTACATATATGCATATATTATTGAACTACAATTCGCCCTTTTTTGCAATGATTCAATTCATATCCATTTCTCCCCTTTTGGCATCAACAAAAACATAATATGGAGAGATAAAAAAAAATACACAAAAATATAATGGAATCTATAAAAAAGAATAAACCATACATTATATAGTCTCTAAAAATAATCCAAGATTCATTACAAAAAAAGGAATAAAAACATCGAAACATACATATGTTCATGGTACAACATTTAGGATGGTGGATAACGAGAGAGAGAATCGGCCATCACCAACCATATTCTTTTGATTAGCTACAATATACACTTGAGTAATTCTAAGATGACACACATTTGTCTCAATATGTGTTAGTTAGCTTTCCATCTTATACTCGATGCATCTTTAGGCAAGGAAGCAAGTGGTAGTGTTTCAAATATGGCATCAAATTCATCAACATTACCATTGTGTTGATGTTCTTCCTCATCATGCTATTATTTAGCAAAACCTTTATCTAGTCTCTAGAAACCTATGCACCATCCTCATTTAACACATATTTCTTTTTTTTTAGGGTTCTATTGTTTATCCCTATTAATTTTGAATACGGTGTCCTATTTGTACCCATCAATAAAATCTCAAAATGCTCAAATATAGTAGTTAGAAATTGACCATAAGGAATAGATTTTTGCTTTTGATCATGTGTCATGATCAAATTCCTTATTATAATATACAATAGATTAATTCGTTAACCTCTAATCATACAATCAATTAAGCATGAATCCATGAAAGTAACCTCATCATAATGCCCTTTTTAGGAAATATGTTGAGTGTTATAATTCTATATATAATTTTAAGTCGTAAGAGCAAATCTTGGTTCTTGATTTTGCTCCTTTGGTAAAATTGTATTTACCCGAATGCAATACCACATCTTTATCATATACAAATCCTTCTATGGTGGGTATTACTTTAACTTCAAATGCTCTAGGACCTTAATTACTTATTCCTAAAAATCACCTAGAATGTCACAATAAAAAACAATTGATTTATCTTACAAACTACCAAAGACCATCTGTATTGATCCTCATATTTGCAAAGAACACCCTTATTAATTTTAGGTAAGTTGGTTTCTTCATATAAAATAAAGTGCTCCAACCCATAGATTCAAATATCTCATCTATATCAAAAGCACAGAAATCATCTTATAAACCTCTTTCTATAGCAATTGAACTATTTGTAAAAGAGTTCAAGAATTATTGGATATTATCACCTTGGTATGAAGTTGGATCATTTGCCTTTTTGTTGCGTGATTCAACTTTTCTTTAGTGTTTTTTTTGTGCCATTTGACTTTAATCTTCAAGGAACAACTTAAAAGGTTTTTGATTTGGTAAGATTTGATAAAAATTTTAGAGTATAATAGGTTAGAGTTTTTGCTCGAGCAATTGGTCCATCGATTGTTTTGGGTTAAGTTAAACCAATTGATCGATTGAAACCCAAAACAAGAATTCATAAAATTCTCTTATGATTTATTCTTTGCACTTAAAATGGAACATTTCCATGTAAAAATTATATTAAAAAAACAAAGGAATCGAGAGTTGAAAATTTCAATTTTTTGATAATAGCAATATTATTAATGCTTTGGTTCAACCTGTTGGTTGGTTGTTCCAATTGTATGAATTGATCGGTCGGTTCACACAAGGTTCATGTTTTTATGAATTTTCTCCTTCACATATGTTTTATGAGTCAAAACATACATTTTTTGTCCAACTTGTAGACTAAAAAATTGAACCTAACTTAAAACTCAAAATCTCATAAATTTGACAATAGTCATCTTTTGTTTTTCTTGCTTAACCAGTTAGCCGATTGAACTAGCTATAATGAATTGGTTGACTAGTTCATCTCAAACCTATATAGTCAGTGAATTTTGTAGTAGAACAGATATTTCATGTTAAAAGGATATACATTTTACCACTTAAACATATCTAACTTATTTCTAATAATGTATATACGTATAAATAATACCTCAAATATATTTAGCATAAATAAAGCCTAAATTTTTACTCATTTTGCAAAAATGATCTTTGCTTAAAGACTTTGTGAATATAACTACTAATTGATGTTCTTTGCCCACAAACTCAAGTGCAATATCTCTTTTAGTCATGTGATCTCTTAGAAAGTGATGTCTCACTTCTATGTGTTTTGTATGTGAGTGCTGTATAGGATTTTTAGATAGACTTATTGCACTAGTGTTATCACACTTAATGGGTACATGATCAAATACAAGTCCAAAGTCTTTTAAAGTTTGTTTCATCCATAAGATTTGAGCACAACAACTACTCGCCACTATATATTCTACTTTAATTTATTTTTTTATGAAATTTAAGAATATATATTAAAGATAAAAAAAATATACAGCTCTGAGAATCTAGAGAAATCCATAATAAAATATAACTCTGAAGAACAAGAGAAAACCAGAAAAAAAAGAAAACCAAAAGCTTCCTAAAATAATGGTTAGAAAAAGAACCAAATCCTAGATAGGGTGCCCAAACTAACCAAACAAACAGGATCCACAGAAGCATATCAAAGAAGCATAAAAATCCAAATCAAAAGGGATAAAAAGTCTAACGCCAAATTGTTTGGCAACAACAAACTACCTAACACGTACTTTTTGCATGGCCGATACATAAGCATGCAGTCACAATAACAGAGGTGTATGATTTTCGTGAAAATAAAGAACAAGATTTGGAACTTGCAGAAGACAGAATCAACCGACTGGGACACATGCTTGAATATTCTCCTGTTCCTTTCATTCCAAATTAAGTGCACAAGAAGAGTAGGATAAACTCGTCTCATTCTATGGTGCAACCTTTTACGCTGGCTAGACAGACCTCTAACGGCAAAAGAAAAGGAGGATATAGAGTGATTCATGCGAAGTCAGTGTCTGATAAGACTCTATAATAGAGAAGACCAATCACAACTGAAAAACAGGTGAGTATGATATTCATCTTCTCAGTTACAGAGGACATAAATAGTATCAGTGGAGAGGAAGTTGAGGCGATCACGAGTTTTGAGTTTACCAAGAACAGCAAGCCAAAGGATAAACCTGTACCGAGGTAAAGACCACTTCTCCTAGACAACACTGTGCCAGCTGATAGTAGAACCTTTAAGATGGAAGAACTCATGAGCATTAGCAATAAAGGAACCAGACCCCTGATACCAATCATGAAGAGTAGCGATAGTATCAGGAATACCCCCAAGTTGGACTCCAAGCTGGTCTTTAAGAGAGCGCAAGGATTTCGATAGTGGGAAGGAAGAGTGCAACCTCTCTGAAGACCATAAAGAGTTATGTGGAAGGTAGAAGTGATTAACCCAGCGAATCCAAAGAGAATCAGACTTTAGATGAATGTTTCACACCTACTTAACTAGGAAACATTTATTCCTAACCTTAATACCTAATAGCCCTAGACCTCCTTCTGATTGGGGCAGACAAACCTTATTCCAGGCAATAAGAGCAAAGTGATTAGAGGAGGTGTTACCGAACCAGAAAAACCTACTTAGATATGAAACATTTATTCCTGGCCTTAATATCCAACAACCCTACTTTAATTGTTGATATGGCTACTGAGTTATGTTTTTTACTAACCCAATATACTAGTGATGATCTTAGAAAATGACAGGTTTCAATAGTACTTTTTAGATCAACTTTGCACCTAATAAAATTAGCATCCCAATTGCTAATTAAACTAATCTCGCTTCATTTGAATACCAAAACCATAAATCAATTGTACCATGCAAGCAATGACAAATGCATTTGATAACAGTTATATCAGATTCTTTAGGACATGCTTGAAAACATACATCTAGACAAACACAAAATATAATATCAAGTATACTTGCAGTTAAGTATAAGAGTAAGTCAATCATACCTTGATATTTGGTGATGTCCATGTTCTTACAATTTTCATCTATATCAAGCTTTGTTGATGTGCCCATGAGTGTATCGACTTTCTTGACATGTTCTATCCCAAATCTCTTTAAAAGATTCTTGATGTACTTGATTTAGTTAATGAATATGTCATCCCTTGTTTTTTTATTTGCAATCCAAGGAAGAAATAAAAATTCTCCCATAATGCTAATTTTGAATTCTTCTTGCATGCACTATACAAAATCCTAATAATGAGATTCATTAGTGGCGCCAAATATTATATCATCAACATAACTTTGTACAATCAATATATCTTTTCCTTTTCTTTTTGTAAAAACATTAGTGTCAATTTTATCAATATTGAAACCATTTTCAATAAGAAAGATCTCGAGTTTATTATATCAAGCCCTAGGTGCTTGTTTTAAACCATAAAAGACATTTTTTAGTTTAAAAACATGGTTGGGAAAATGAACCTTTATGTGTCTCATCTTATTGCACTTATAACATCTAAGTGCTTCCTTGATAGATTCTTTCTTATTTCTATCCTTCTATGCTTTTTTAATGGGAAATTTCAGAATTGTCTTGTGAAAGTGCAATGTCCTTTTCAACTTCTTCTTCTTCATCATTGTTTTTTTCTTCAACATGATGTATAGTTTTGAAAGCCAAATTTTTCTTTGGCTTCTTTTTTAGCTCTTCCTTTTCCATGGTGATCTCATCTGTCATCAATTAATCGATGAGCTCTTCCAATAGAAGTTTGGTAAAGTCCTTAGCTTCTTAGATTACCGTCACCTTTCATTCCCAAGTCTTTGGTAAGGAACTAAGAATTTTGCTTATAATATCAATATTAGTATAAGTCCTACCAAGAGCATCTAAACTATTAGTTATAGTTGTCATTCTAGTAAACATACTAGTTATGGATCTATTTGAAAACATTTTGAATAACTTATATTGATGTACTAATATGTCTATTTTGGATTATTTAACTTGATTAGTACCTTCATGTCTTATTTTTAAAGTATGCCATATGTCCCTAGCTTATTTACAATATGTGATCCTATTAAACTCACTTATACTCAATGTACAACACAAATTATTCATAACTTCAACATTCATATAAAGTAATTTTTTATCACCATCGGTTTACTCAATCTTAGCTTTAGGAATCGTTATACCATCTTCAATTTTAGTAGGTTTTAGGTTTGTGAGGTTCATTTTTAATAGATAGCCATAAATCATAATCAATAGATTAAAGATAAATAATCATCCTAGTTTTCCAATAGGCATATTCATTAAAATCAAAGAAAGATGGCCAAAATATTGATGATCCTTCATTTTGGAGAATATAGCTAGTGGATGACATTTTACTTAAAGTCTAATCAAACTTATATAAATGAGAACTAAGCTTTAATACCGATTGTTATTCTAGAATTAAGACAAAAATAACATCTATAGAGGTGAATTAGGTGCTTTACTAATATTAACAAATAATGCAATTTAACCCAATTAAACACAATTACCAATAATATAATTAAAGTGCTTAAAATAAAAGATAACAGAGAGAATTGCATACTTAATTTTTAACGTGATTCGACAGGCCTACATCCACACCTCAAGTATCAAACCATACTTGAGTATTTTATTCCTTCACTAGTCCAAGTTAAAGGGTACAATTGACATTTGATGAATCCACACCAAGCTTTTTACACCACTTAAAGATGTTCCTTCTTCAAGATTTTTCTTTGGTAACAATACCTCACTAATACCAAGAGTTTTTCTCAAACTCTCAAGGGTTTATAACTATGATTTTGTTATCACAAAATAACTTTTTCAATAGAGTAGATTTTACAATTGAGAATTTAAGTATCTATATATCTCACTAGATAGCACATAATAGATTAGAAAGTGTTTAAGTGTTGTGAGAATGAGAATGTATATTTTTGTGCAAGATTATGAAGGTTTTAATGCACAAATATAAGTATGATTAAGGATTGATGCTCTTGAAGTGTTTTGCCCCAAAACAATTTGTATATGATATATGTTCAGATTCCCTTCTTAATTCTACAAATGGACAATATATATATATAGAAAGTGAAGTGTGAGCATTCATTTTAATTTGTGCTGTCAGGTATAATATAAAGATTTTAAATTGAGCACTAAAAATGAATACTTAAAATAAGTCTTCAATTTTCTTCCTTCTTAGACTTCTATCATGCTTGTTGATGTGTTTTTCGTATAAAATCTGGTTAAAGCTTGTTCTAAACCAAACAATTATTAGTTCAATTTTTATATTATTATTATCTTCAAAAAATATATAAAAACATAAATATATAATTTAAAGATTAATGGTTAAATATAGCAGAGTACATTATTCGTTCATACATTTGCAGGTTAAGCTGCAAAAATTGAGCTTGTTTGACAGTGTAGTTGCGGTTGCTTTTTAAATAACTTTTCATGCTGAAATGCATTCCAATGATTTTTTGAATTTTTTTTAAATTATTTTTGACATCAGCACATCAAAACAATCCAAACTATATTAAATTTTAACAAAAAAAAAATTAATTTTTTTTATAGTGTCTTAAGTCATCTCAATATGTGATTGGACCACGCCGCTCGGAGTCATTTATTGTTTTATACTAGAAGAAAACTATATACTTGAGAAGAAAGCAAAAAAGTGTAGTGATGGGAGGTGTCGTTTTGTGGGCAAGTGAGGTGGAATCCAATGGTTGTGAAAAAAAGAAGTATCACCGTGTCATGGTGGCCAGGAGAAGATCGATAGGTACAGTGACATTTGTATTCTTAATTAGTATTGGGATTTTTATTTTGTTTTTGTTGTTTTGAGGAGTGATAATAATTTTCTAAGGAAAGGAAAGGGTAGGTCGGAGGTCGGTGGTCGGTGGTCGGTGGATAGATACCGTTAGGAATTGACTTTCCCTCCACGCAATAACGATATGAATGGATGGGCTTTTTTGTCCTTGTAGAACATTGTTCTTATCTGTCAGATTAAATTTTAAATTTCTCATGGTCCCCTCCGCTTTGGGGGAGTTAATTATTTATTGGATATGCATAAAATAATAACGTATAATTGTTTTTTTCTTTTTTACTATCTATACCAATCCGACCCTTGACGTACGGCAATATTAAAAGATTAGATACTTTATTTTTTAAATCCTAAGTAATATACAATTTAATATCGAGTCAAACATCAAACTGTTTTAAGAATTATTTGTTAATTGTTGCGTCTATTTTAAGCAATCTAATAAACCATCTTTACGGGGTTAATCAGTTCTCTTAATTGTATTATGCAATATTTCTTTCTCTTCCATTTTAAATTCCATTTTATATTTCTACTTTCTTTTATATATATATATATATATATATATATATATATATATATGCACATTATCGTCTTTTATTCTTGTATATATGTGTGCGACTTTCCTCTAGATTTATATTGTACAAAGTATAGGTATTGAGGTCGGACTAGAATTAAATCAATTAAGATGTCAGGTTACATGGATTGATCCAGGTGAATCCAAAAAAATATATTTAAAGTTTTAATATTTTACATGAAATTTTTTTGAAACAATACATATGAATATAAGTTATAAAAAAAAATATGAAGTGTAATATAATATGATTATCACACATTGAAAAGTTAAAAAATAATTAATGTGGATATAAACTATATATAATTATCCTATATCAAAAAGTTAAAAAACAACTTATGTAGATGTAGGCTATAAAAAAAAAGATATGTCATGCTAAGTATTCATAAATTAATTTTTAATTTTTTAGATTTTATTTTTAAAAATACAAAAAAAAATATCGGGTCACTCAAGTTTCAGATTGATATAATGGATCACTTGAGTTTGACCAGGTTAATTGCAAGCTCGAGTTTTTGTGATTTAAAATCCTACCAAGGCTCTAGATCACCTGAGTTTAAAATCAACCTACCAGGTCAAGCGAGTTTTATAACCATGCTAGAAAGTAGGTACATCATCTGTTTCAAAAACAAGATCATTATAAAGTTTTCAGAATATAGAAATATCTGCAACAAAAAAAAATTAAACTTAAAATGAATAAGAAAACTCTAGCCTTCTCTCTCTTTTAAACAACATTTTTTTAAGAAGTAAATGTTTTTAGATTGTTGTCCGTGAAAATTACTTTCTTTCTCTCCCTTTATTTATTTATTAATACTAGATCTGGTTATTAAATCTATACTTTTAACAATTCAAATAATTTCATGTTTTTGTTAGGTTTGTTTCACTCAATCTTCAAGAATTTTTTTTGTATCATTTGCAGGTTTATTCAAGGATACATGATGAATCAAAGAATGAATTTATAATTAGAGTGACCATTGCAATCTCAATTATTTTGTCAATGCAAAATGATAGTACAGCCTTTTCACACATTGATTACCAAGAGGTTCCTCGAATTGAAACACAGAAAAAAAAATTAATTACAGACAATCTAAAAGGAAGAAGTTTAGAAAACTCCTTGGAAAGTTACTAAATTAGAGAGGATGAAATGCTACTCAAAATTTCCATAGTTTTTTCCTTTTCTTTTCTTAAAGTACATTAATTAAAACCGGTTAATGATACGAAAAAATAATTTTTTTTAGATAATCCGAGGTGTCTGGGCCAGCTTACGTGCACCAAGACTAATCCCCGGGTCCACTGAACACCCTGCAAGCCCAGTGGACAAGTAAGACACTACGGGGATGATAAACATGCATAGGAAAAATCGAATCCGGATGCAGAGGAAGAGAACAAGTCCCTTTCCCTATTAGACCACGACATCAAATGCAAAAAAACAGAAAATACTATATATATAGTCAACTTCTTCCCTCTTATGATGCTCATAAATACGTACCTACCTGTAAGAATTTTATTCAAAATACTAGGAATATATATATATATATATATATATATATATATATATATAATCGTGTTAGCTTTTGTCTCGGGTTATGCTTCCATGGTGACATTTAGCTGGCACGACGAGCATATGGTGCCAAATTATAATTCAGCCGTATATATAAACACTTGTTTTTAAAAAGGGACCCCTCCTCTATAGCCAAACATGATGATAAGGGCATGCACGGTGTGTTGTGAAACAATATTTTTTATTTTATTTTTTTAAAGGGGTTATGAGAATAATTTAATTGGAAGCAATCTTGAGGTGATCTACAAATGATCTATCTAGCTATTGTTCTAATGTTAATATGCATTAGCTAGCATGCAAGCCCTGACGAGATCAGGAGCTCGGGGAAAACAATAAACAAACGAAAAGCTAAGAAAAAGAAGAAAAAAGATTAACCACATTATTGATATAAAGTAAGCTTTAATAATATCTGTAGGCTCATAGAGTTATTGCCCCTCTAGCCAGCCCTAGAAAGTGGGAACCCATATCATATGCCCAGAGCCAGAAAAGCTAAACAACGCATGGTCAGTTTAGTGGGCAATCAACTATTTGCTGTAAACAATTCATGTTAGTAATAGTTGGTATAAAGCAAGGTGGTTTCTATTATTTTAGCCACTGCATATTCATGTGCAAAACAAGCGCACTCTTTTGTGTCGTGTGTGAATGTGGCTCTCGTACATGAACATTGAAATTAGATAACAATCGATTACCAGCTTATCTCATGGAAAGCAATGATAGAGAATAATTACTTTTTTTTTTTAATAGAAAGTTAACATGTTGACTAATGTGCATTTGATGGAAATGTTATAACATTGTTTATATGTGATGTCTCGCTATGTTATTGCTAGAGAGACTGATGCTTCGTAGGTATTTTTTGAGGAGACGTTCGAGAATAAAATAGTAATTAATTAGAAATGTGGGTATCGCACTGACAATTTATGCATAATTCGAGAGAGTGCAATGTCATATTGACTTTCTTATAACTTGTCACTTTGTATTGTGGTGTATGCTGATAGCTAAACTTATCATGGGTCAAGCATAAAAAAGTGATTGTTAAAGGACCTAAGATGTCATGGATAGACAAGTTAGTCCATTTGAATTGACCTACAACTAGTAAGTACAATCCATTTAAGCTGGTGCAACTAGTACAAGATTGAATTTAGACCAAAATAAAAAGAATGAAGTGAAGAGAAAAAAAATAATTAGCTAGCGCGTGTAACATGCACTTGAAAATTAGTCACACCTCATTTCTTTTTAGTAGTGTTTATGACTCACTCACCTTTTCGATGGTGGCTTTTTTTTTTTAATGATGTTGCATATGTGTTGATCAAAGCTCTAGTGTCTTTAACATCCCATTCTTTATTTCTTCATTTTCCTTTTTATTTTTATTTTCTCTTTTATCTTGAAAAGCATACCGTTTTTACTAGCTTCAACTATTTTATTGGTCATTTTTTTTTACCATCTCTCTTCTTGTTGCCTAGCTCGTTTAGACTTCAACTTAAACAGATTGGTCTATTTTTTGCCAGTCTATTTAATCTAGCCCAATTGACTGATCACCTATAAAGGCAATCCATTTAAGCTGGTTTAACCCCTTTTTTTTGTATCATCACTTCTCCTTCTCTTATAAGTTTTTTAAAAATCATTTTTTGAAAGATTTAAGTAGTAGAAGTTAGAGGAAAACAAATATTTCCATATTACCATCTCATGGCTTTTGTTAACATATCATGATGAATGTTTTGAGAACTCAATATTTGAAGACATAGAGATTTTGTTTGGAGACATGGAGATTTTCATTGTAGACATAAAGATTTTTATTGGATACATGAAGATAAACAACACCATGAAGAAAAATACATGGAGACTACTTGGAGAGATAATATTGATTTTTTCATTGAAAAGTTCAAAAGAGTTTTTCAAACAAGTATAGGTATAATTTTTAGATATTATTAGATATAGAGTAATGAATCATTAGGATTTTTCTTTTTTTTTTCATTCAAGTTGCATTTCCTTCCTTATAAATTATTGGAGGTGACCCTAGACAATCAATCTTTCTATCTTTTATTTTAAGGCATAATATTTCTTAGTATCATGATCATCATGGTGAAAGAAACAAGATTTGTTGGGGTTTCTTATGCTCACACCACTCTTTATAAGAGGTGGGTATCATATGAATTCCTTTTCCTTTATGGTAGCCAATATCTCAGAAAAGTGTGGTGGTTTGAAGTGTGATCATGAACCTAGTAAACATCAATTAGTCGTGAAAGGATCCATTAGTATTCCTCTTGGATGCCCTATAATTGTTAGGAGATTAGTGATGTTTGGAAGACTTTTCTCTTTATTATTATAAATGAAGGCATTCTTGTCTAGTCATGCTCATTTAATCTACTAGAATATGACTTTTCATGCATGTTTAACTTTGAGGACAGTTCAATCGAGGAGAGTGTATAATCATTCCTATAAGGAATAGTTATAGACTTCGCTAATTAGGGCTTTGGGGGTAATGGCTTAAAGTAGAATTTTCATGTTGATCATTTTCTTGTTGAACCTTTAAGATATATTTCAGTTCTCTCATCTTCTCGTTATGTGATGGAAAAAAATCCAGTTGTACTTTTATTAGTTATATGCTTATACTGAAGTATGAGATGAGTTTGGCACTAAGATAGTGAAAGTAAACAATGGAGAAAAACTCAAGGTTATGATATCACACCTAAGTATATCCATGTAATGTTTTCATGAGAATTATATGCATAACATCGATGTCTTTGGTTACAAGCTCTGGGATGCTTCACGCATTTTGCATATGCTTTCTTGGTTCTATGATGCCATTATAGTTGTTTAAGTTGGTCTTCATAAAGTCGCAATCTATGGAGAGATAAATATGTAGCATTCAGTGATAACGTAGAGAATCTTTCACTTGGTGTATGTGGTGTCCATTCTTAGGAACTTCTAAAGTTACTAATCTCATCTTGTGTCAAGGTTTTTTTCAATAAAGAGTATGAGAGTGAGACTTAAAAAGAGATCGATGATGGTTGCCACTCCTAAAATATCCAGTATGGGAACACTCTTTATATAGAGGCATTTCCTTTGGAGAGTTGGAGTATGAGTGTGTCTCGTATCTACTTGCTTGCACGTCATTATATCATATTCCTTAAGAAAACTAGAGTTATCTTTGTGCATTTAGTGGTGCATGTAATGAAGGTAGGTGTTATGTTTCTTATTGAGAGAGTGAAAGAGTGTGAAGTTATTGTTTTATAGCTAGAACAACATCATTAAACATCTTCACTTAACAAGAGAGTTAGTGGAGATCTGGAGGAGCTGGAGTGCCTACGGTGGGGAGGTCAATTACTCTTTCAGGTTTTGGAGTTCTTAAGTTGTCAGTCATGGAAAGAAAGTTTTAAGTGAGGTATAAGATATCTAGCCTAAACGGACTAGGTAACAAGAAAAAAATGGAAAAAAATGGCATGTCCCAAAAATAACCAAAAAAAGGAGAAACTAACAAAAGCAAGGTGTTTTTAAAGACAGGAGAGAGACAAGGAGAAGAGAAAGGACGAAAAAAGAATGGTATGTCGAAGATTTACTGGAGCTTTGATCACCACACATACGGAATAGTTATTCTCCTCGATTATACACATGTTTTTTGTATAGGGCCCATCTTCTCTAGCCAATGGCTATTTCATGGTTGCATGCTATCTTAAATGGTACTTACCAAACACCAATCCCTCTACTAATAGCATAATAAGACACCACAACAAATGACTTAGCTTTTCATGTTACATGCAAAGGAAAATAACTATTCTTCATCGTTACTCTCCTCGAGGTAAGTTGACATGATCGAAATCTATAAATATCTTGGTTCACTAAGTAAAAATGAATTCAAGGCATTTAAAAAATTGCACAAGTTCATTCAACATTACAAAACTCTATTTAGGGAAACATAATAGATCACACAACACCACTAAGCCACATTGCTCTTCCCTTTATCCTGCTCCCCTCATTGCACATTTTTCTTCTACTCCACACTTTATTTTTCTACTCAACATACTCATATTCTTCTTCATATACTAACTTAAATATCGGAGGATCTCTTATTTTGATAAATGACTTGCTTTTGCAAGTGAGAGTGGAAGTCACCCCGTCAATTCACCAAGCAGTGATCAAGCTTAATCATTTTTTTAATACAAAGTTGTGAAAAAACAAATCCAATCTAAATTTTTCACGATTTCATCACATGTTCTTAATTTTATTGATTTTAGTTAGAAAAATAAAAGATTAAAACTCGAACTCATAACTATTTGATCATTAAAGTTACAATATTATATCAAAAAATTATCCCAATTTACAAGCTTAAATTATTAGATGTGACTTTATAATGATTTTATATTACTTTTAAAATATCACCACCACAACACCTGTTTAACTACCATCCTTGTTCCATTATCAATATTATCAATAATTTTATTACTACTATATTTTTAACATCAACGTATAATTTCCTAAAAATTTGTTTTGTATGGCATATAAAATATTTTTATTTGGAATAAATTTATTAAAAACAAACGTCCGAGATTATCAAAGAAATTGTCCGGCAAACAAAGCTTTGGGGGAGCCATTTCCAATAATTCTCGTGGCATGCAATGACGTGTGGAAATACATATGGGTGACTGAATTGATGTTTTCAAGGGTCATAACTTTTGGCTTTTCCAGGAAATCATTAGGTACGTGTAAGGTTTTTATTTGCCGTAGTAGTCAAAAAATACATTTATCAGCAATGCACCTGATGATGAGAGCGCATGGAAAAATTTACTTTCTTGGCCAAGCCTTGTACCAATATGAGGCCGTGTGCCTGCCTGCCTTTTTCTGACTAGAAGAAGTCAACAGATCAGTTGGCAGAAAAATCTTGGTATCAACGCCACCAAGAAAGAACATGTCCCTATATTTGGATCGTGATGTAAATGTTGCTGCCGGCTCAATTATTGAGCTAAAGTCAAAATTTCGGTGGTGATTGCCATGATAATTCAATGCTGTTCAGCTCAACGCCCTTTCTTGGTGATGTTAATAACATGGTGCATGCATCCGTTGTATACTTAGGTTCTTGCGCACATCCCCACCCACCGCATAAAAAAAAATTAAATTAAAAGGAGATTATGATTCAATGGTGATGCTCTATATTTCATGTTGTCAGGTTATAATTAAAGAATTTGAATAAGATACGAGAAATATAGTAAAACTGATATTTTATTAGTTATTTTTATGATTTACTTTCAAGAAAATAAAATTTATATATCCAAGACAAAATAAAACAGTATATTGATATTCCCAACAAATTTAAGCTTCCGCGGGACAAATTGTGAAATCAATTTCAGAAGTAAAGCAAACTAAAGATATTGCTTGTTCAAATGGCAAGGAGGAAGCAAACAATCCAAAACCTAAGCAAGATAGAGCGAGATTTCATTACGAGAAGCATGAATAACGAGACTATTCGTTCGTTACCTTGAAGCCAAACCTGTATAGATAGTTACAAGTTACAGGGAAATTCATTCAAATATTCCACTTTCCTTTTCAAAAGAAGCCTTTTCTATGGTTACTCGAAGGCATTACAAGTATTATTGCTCTTCGAGTATAATTTAACGGATCAAGTTCTGAATTTGCTTCCTAGAAGTTATCAATTCAAGTGTCATAAACCTCAAGGCAACTGGAGGCATACATGATCGTTAACTCCAGGGTCTTGGAGGATTAGTCGAGGTGCATGTAAACTAATCCGAACACCCATGGGTACCCAAAAAAAAGTATTATTGCCCTTCAAGTTAGTAATCATCATGTATTTTTACTTATTCTTTTTTTTTTTAGAAAAAGAATCAGCAGAATATCACACCTGGAATGAGTAATGCTTCCTGGCCTTGAGAATACTTGAATTAGCTCTTGCTCTGTACAAATTTGCCCCAGATTAGCCACAAAGAGTGTTGGCCATGGGGGTGCTGAAGAATTATTCTGTCAATGTAGGAAACATTAGTTTATCATCATCAGAGAATAAATGCTTTTGTACAGATCACATTCTGTTATTTTGATTAGAAAACAATCCAACAATTAATGGGCCCATAATAACATAAAGGATGTGCAAGAACTCTTACAGGAGTACAATCACAATCTACCCTAAGTACATTTGCATGTCATGTTTCTCTATGGTAAATACTCCAGCATTCTACGACTACATACAAGTACAAACTCATCCTATGAACTAAACTGAACAATTTTAGTTCCACAAGAGAATTACAAAAAATCCAGATCTAGAAATGAACAATTTCTCAAACAATAAGAACATGATAGCAATTCTATTTCGAGGAGATAAAACT
>Ga0325414_1000220_pt1 | contig 40899 bp, 22 predicted proteins | sample PopdelMetagenome_8_FD_206183 | JGI IMG/M metagenome (GOLD analysis project Ga0325414, IMG submission 206183) | Populus deltoides microbial communities from Bellville, Georgia, United States - Leaf-PdKOR-R3 | ecosystem: Host-associated > Plants > Phyllosphere > Phylloplane/Leaf | place: USA... | reverse complement strand
AAGTTCCAGTGGTTTGGATGCACGGGAAGATGAAAGATGAGTGGGTAACCTACGACTTTTAGCAAGTTGACAGGAAGAACAAACAGTAGCTTTATTCTTTCCACAAGAGATATTACACTTTTGCAGAACTTTGGTTACAATCTCAGAAGTAACATGACCTAGTCTGTGATGCCATAGCACCACCTTATTATCAACAGGTCGACAATTATAGGAATGAAAAGCAGAAGGCTTATGAACACCAACATAAGCTAATTTCTTGTTCTTCAATACTGGAAATCTGTAAAGGCCATTCTCAAGTCTGCCTCGAGCAAGCACTTTCTTCGTATGTAGATCCTTCACAAAGAAGCTATTAGACCAAAACTCAATTAAAGCATTATTGTCTGAGCAAAACTTAGCAACACTGATTATATTTGCGGAGATAAATGGAACGTGAAACACCTTCTTGAGTTGAAAGGCATGAGAATTAGAAAACAAGCATGTAGAACTAGTGTTGGAAATGGATAGATGCTTACCATTCCCAATTGTGATCTTATCTTTCCCATTGTAAGGTGAGGATTCAGTGAGATTGTCTCCATTCTGAGTTAGATGATGGCTTGCGTCAGAATCAAGATACCAAGTGTCATCTGCAACAGTATTAGAAGAAGCTACCATAGCAGGAATAGAAGTTTGATTACCAGGTATCAAGGAAGAGTTGCCACTGCTCTGAGGACTCTGATAAGAGATACCGAATCTGTGGTAACAGGCCTGAGCTGTATGACCAAATTTGCCACATAACTGGCATTGTGGTTTCTCAGAATTGTTAGAATTATATCTTCCAATTTGTCGAAATCTTCCTCCTCTACTACGACCTCTGTAGTTACTGAAGTTAGGAGTATAATGTTGGCTTCGACTGCCAGTGTATGTTCTTCCACCACCTCTGTTACTAGAGGAGGATGCATAATTGGCAGTCATGGTTGAAATTTGTTCAATTGAGCTTTGTTGCTCAAGATGATGTTCAAAGGCTAGAAGCATGCTGTGAACAGCTTCAATAGAGATTTTGTCATCTCTAATGTTAATTGCAGTAACAACTGCATTGTAGTCTGATCCAAGCCCTCCAAGGAGGTTCATAACTTGATCTTGATCAAAGACAGGTTCTCTAATAGCAACTAAACTATCTGCAGTTGCTTTAACTTTCATGATGTAATCTATCATGGTCATAGATCTTTTCTTCGTGGACTATAGTTCCAGTCTTAATTGCATTATCCTAGCTCTTGAGGATGATGAGAAGGTTTTCTCCAATGCTTTCCATGCACAGTGAGAAGAATTGTGACCTATGATCTGTGCCATGATTGCTGGGGTGAGAGAGGAGTATATCCAGCTAAGAATTGTGCGATCCTGTCGTCTCCATGCAATAAAGGCTGGATTAAGCACCCCTGGACTTAGTTCCTTCTCTGGACAGATAGAAGATCCATCTATAAAATCTTCAAATTCATTGGCAAAGACCACATTGTCAACTTGAGACCTCCAAAGAATGTAATTGGTGCGATCAAGTTTTACAGGCAGCGTGTGATTAAGCATCTGATAAGAAGGTATGGGCATCATTGTTGTGGCTTGTGTAGAACCAAGAGAACCCGCAGCTGAAGAAGACTGGGTGGAAGCAGAAGCCATTACTGGATCTTTGGAAAATGCTCTGATACCAAGAGAAACTGAGAAGGCAAAAATACTGGAAATGCAGCTTCTCTATTTTTCACTAATCTCTGTTACAGGGGAGCTACAATATATATACATATATTACGTAGTGCCTTTGACAACTGGTGTAACTGAATAGCAGTTACTAGTTACAGCTGTTGTAACTGAATATCTGTTATAACTATTATAACAGATATTCAGTTATAACAGATAAAGGCATGCTAATGGTTACGTGATTGAGAAGCCTTTTATGTCTGGCTTATCATATAATGAGTCTCAAATGCCAATCCATGTAACAAGCATTCACATCTTGAAGAGGTGATGCAATATCAGACACAAACTTCACTTGGTATAATTTAAGCACGCTTCACTTCTCTATGCCAACTGCTACAAGAACCTTCTTTTAGATAGCTTTGATTAGACAAAAGAGATGGAAACAATTAAGACAGAGAGAGTATGTTCTTGTGGCAAATTTATTTTATGGTTTTGTTCCTATCTCTTTTGTATCTTGTCTCTTCGGTTTTGAAACACCAGCGAAACGCAATCTTAGTGAAATAATAATGAGCTTGGAACTGATTGAGCTTTTTTGTATGCATGAGACAATATGATAAGTTTCTTAGTCTTTCCAACATAAGCTCGCTTTGTGACGTTATCGTAATCATTTTCTTCAATTGCATCCAAGATGTTTTGGTATAAGAGCAAGGATGACCATAGCTGCAAATAAAATATCAATCTATCAGCAAAGATGTGAAAAGTTTTCGATTTATGTTGGTGTTTCAATGGTGTGAAGGCAGATAGATACCGGCCAATGGCTAGCCTTGTCAAGACGCGAGATCCCTTGCTCTACAAGGTTGTAATAGAATCTTGCCCTTGCAATCTGCTCTTTCATGAACTCTCTCCAATTGTCAGTGACCTTTCTTGCGAAAACATCCTCGTCGGATAGACCAAATTGTTCAAGCTCATCTTGTGGAAGATAAATTCTCCCTATCCATGCACTGAGAAGGGAAAATGGAAAAGAACAATCTTGAAACCAAGTAGAACATGTTGCAATTGCAAAACTGAGGCACTGAAAACTTACTCCCCCCCCACATCTCTGAGAATGTTTGTGAGTTGATTTGCAATACCAAAATGAATTGCTGCATTATAAATGCTTTTAGTAGAAACAGAAGATTCAGGTGCAATCCCCATTACTGGAACAGTCATGATTCCAGCTGTTCCAGCAACATAGTAGCAGTAAAGGTAGAGCTCTTGAAAGTTCTCATACCGACTTTTCCAGGTATCCATTCTCATACCCTCGATCATCTCCTTGAAAGGCTGTGAATGGAAGAAACAAAGGAAAATACTAACGCAAATAAATAAGCTAAGAACTGAAAGGATCTTGATAAAATTTGTAGTTTGTTTTTCACATGCCATGGAATAAAAGAACGATTCTTGCACGAACAGATTGGAATGAAATCAGGCTAAAGGGGAAAATGTTTCAGGTACCTTAATATCTAGACAGAAATTGGAAACTGTATCAGTAAGTGCAGCATCAAGCATGTCATAGGGGCGGCCGTCGAAGATGTCTTGCAGTCTTTCCTCCCACCTATCAAGAAGAGAAGTGCCCATGTAGACAGCATTTGGGCCATCCACCATTTCATCTATCCTAGTTCCCCAAGCTGCATAAGCATATCAGTTAAAGCAGAACAACTTGAGAATCAGTTGTAAGAGTTAACAGAAGATGAATTATCTTTAATTTCTTAGCTAGGTAATCAAAGGTCTAGCCTTTAGGATTAAATACAAATGATCATTTAGTCCATTGGTATGCCTTGAGTTGGAACCATCCTGATTCCTCAAGACTCAGAAGAAACAGACCAATTCTGATTGAAAATAAGTTATCAGGAACGTATAATTAAAGAGTAATCAGCTAATCTACATACTCAGTGATGTTAGTCTCTCACCATAAATTGCCCATATGGCTTTCTGTCGCTCCTCTGTCATCAGCAAAGAAGCTGCATCAAAAGAGGTCTTATGAGTGACAAAATTCAGTCACGAATGGCAATACCTATAGCACATCAGAATAAACTACAGTCAAGTAAAGGACTACATCCTATCAGAAACAGGATGTTATACCCACCTAGATAATACGTCCGAGCATATTCTGCACAGATGTTTCTGCATCTTTTATACGCTTCTTCAAGTAATGTCAGATTCATCTCTACCCTTCTACAGGCATCTTGCTTGGCTAAGTTGTTAGCCTGCGACTGCCTCTCGACAATTTCATGCACAAGAAGATCAGTACGAGGAATGAATTCTTTGATCAATGGCCGAGGAATGGCACCACTGCTCGAGCATTTGTGGGCTCTAATCCCTTGAGCTCTTGTTCTTGTAACAAAGGATTTTGAATGCAAGAATCTGGCATTATTTGCTCCATAACTGCAAGGGTTCGTAGAAACTGAAAATGAAGAACACATTTTACAACTTCAGAGAGCTAACAATTTTCAGGTATGCTATGGATCAAATAAGAACAAAACTCCTCCAAAAAAGCAGGAAAATGTAGAAAAGATGAACCTTCTTCTCCCTAATCTCCCTTCCCAGCTATAACTCAAGCATTGACTAGCCAAACTAGTTGATCTCCTAGCAATATTAAAAACTATTATGTGGCTAGATCTGATCTTTGGCAGGTCATACATATATTAATGAATCAAATAATCCCCACATGTTCTCGATAATTGCATAAAGTAGAATATGTTATTAGAATAGGTTATTTTGGGGGGGGGGGTGGCACTTGTTTGTCTTTAACTTAAAGTTAACTCAACCTGAAATCGGTAATTAGGATTAAAAGTGAAACACGAAGGAAAGAATAGAAGGGCTGCAAGAACCTTAATGTCACGACCCGTATACTACTAGATTCATGACCAGTAACATATATAGGAATAATGTCGTAAGGACATTCTATTTATACTAAACCTTAAAATATACATATTATAAAATAAATTATATAAAAATTTCATAGGGTTTTATAATCTTTAAAAATATTATATTACTTAAAATCAATAAAATTATATAACACTTCAAAACTCCTTATCATTACATAAAACAAAACAATAATTCATATTATTACATTTGATAAAATTCAATCCTTGAACTTAAAAAAATTTATAATAGTGAAGCATTTAATACATTGAATCAAAACTAAAAAAAAAAAACCCAGTAGAACAAGCAAAACATACCGACTAAAACTGAAGAAGCAAGAATACTCAACAAAGTCCCATACTAACAAAAACTAAAAACCTGAAAATAATATTAAAATGGAGGGGTAGGTTCAACTAACTTAGTAATATAATAACATTTAATATATATCTTAGATATTAATAATTTACAAGTTGTAAATATCTTGATATAAATATACAAAATAAGTATATTAACATAAGGTAGTGGAATACTTGTCAGAGATCAGATGACACCTGGACGTTGCCTCTCTTACCAGCTAGGTATACATGTATAATGTACACAAAGATTTTATATATATATATATATATATATATATATATATATATATATATAAAAGAAATTATCAATTCTACTCATCATCCAATCAACATACATAAAGTATTTATATTACATGCATATTAAAAATTATCTCACACATCAAAAAAACAAAACCAAAAGACAAACGGATATAGAATCGAAGACTACTGAAGATTATTAGGAAGAACATATATTCAAGAAATTATCAATTGTACTCAACATCTAATCAACATACATAAAGTATTTATATTATATGCATATTAAAAATGATTCCACATACCCAGAAAACAAAAGCAAAAGACAAACTAATGTTAAACCGAAGACTTCTGAAAATCGTTAAGAGGAACGTCAACTTAATTGGAGTAATTTATATTATTTTGATATTCGGATCAAAAGTTATAGTCAAAATACTAAAGAGTGCATAAAAACATTCCAAATTAGACCTGACTATTGTTTCCTTTTTGTTATACACTAAAATTGACTGAAGAGTTAAGAAGTTTGGACTCGGAAGAACATGTCAAACTTAATTGTAAACCAGACTTAAACGTGGATGGTGAATTGAAGATATAAAGAGTCTATATGGTGTAAAATCCTTAAAATAAGAAATGAGGCGGTAGTTACTTTAAATAGGATGAGTAGGTAGTTACCAAAAGTTATCGTGAATAAGGTTAGTGGGTAGTTACTAAAAATTATTTTTAACTTCCCTATTTAAAAAAAGACAAAACAACCAAGAACAACAATCAACAACAACAACTGCATTGTAGCTCAATCAAACTCATAGGATTTTCAAAACTTGTTTATCAAGTAGGCATGTAATTGTAGGCTGATAATCAGTAGGCTATAACTTATAGACAATAATCACGTAGGTAATAGAATAATAGGCAATAACTATATAGATAACAATCAAGTAGACTTGTAATTTTTTTTGTAATTAGTAGAGATTTGTAGTTTTAATTTCATAAATCAAAAATACCAAAAAGATTTTTTATTATCCACGAGTTTCAATTCGAAGATGTAATTACAGTATAAATCACTCTATGAATGTAATTATTTATTTTATAAGTTTTTAAGTTTACTTTACATTTAAGTTATTTTAATTATTTAGTTATCTCTTTAGTTAAACTACTATTTGTATGTAATAAATTTAATTATATTAATATTCATATAACTTTATAATATATATTTAGAATTACATGAATAGATTTATAACAGAGTTAAAACCAATTAATCTAATGCATCTATTGAGAGAGATACAAAAAAAACCCACACTAAACACTTTCATTCATGCGTCGATTTGCTTCCTGATCAAAGTAGTCCAATGCCTTCAACTCTGTATATAACGTGGCAGCTCAGCTTCTTCAAAATCTCCATGTGAAATGTTAAGAGATGAAATTTGGGAAGATTATTAAGAGTTGAAGAGAAAGTGAGAGAGAATTAAAAATGGTTTTCATAGATAACAGAGACATAATGATGCTGGCCATAGATAAATCGGTTGACAACTTAATGATTAAAGAAAGCAATAGTTCACCAAACTAGGAGCTTCATGAACACAAATCCATTAAAGAAATCTATGAAAATCTGTGAACTTGATCTTTAAGAAAAGATTTCTCATTTAACAAGAATTTGTTTTTTTGATTTTCCAATTATCAGTCTAGTTCAATCTTGTGCTAATTAATTAAGGATTTAATGACATCGATAGCCCATGCATCCAAGCAATAACTTGTTGGTTAATATGTTTAACCATTTTTTCTTTTTCCTTTTTTTGAAAGAAAGATTAGAGAATAATATAAAATTATTCCTAAAAAAATCTCTTTGAAAAGCTCCAAGAGGAGTACTTGGTTTGCTATCAATTGAACTTCTTGAGAATGTTTTTGCCATGAATCCAAATGGCAATTAACTACAATATTGGTAGTGGCGGCAAATGTCACTTCATAGGGATTTTTTCTCTCTTTGAAGTCGCATAGTTTCCAAGCTCTCTCTATATATTATATTTCACCCCAACAGTTGCACAGAGACTAAAATATTTAGATAAACAGGCTATGATGGATGATGAACTACTTTCTTTCATCTTGTACAAACTCTCGCAGCACTTCACTAGCAGTTGCTGAATCTGCAATACTCAGAGGCGGCTTTCAAAGTGAATTAATTATTAGCCTTCTGTTATTCTAAATGATACATTGCAGATACTCAACTGGCTGTCAGAGGATAATATAAAATTATCCTCGGGATCTCCTTAGCTAACTGCCCTGTTTTCATCGCGAGTCGATCTGCAATTTCAAACCTTTTGGTACCACTGCTGAATGTTTGGATTGGTTGGTGCTGTCTGGTAATGTTCTTACTCGACATTGGAGTAACATATGCTCCTCAGAAGCAAGAAAATCCTATCAAAAGGTGTCTTCTGCCTTTGATTTTCTTATAACGTGTGGTTATTTTCAGGCCTGTTTGGTTCAAATAGGAATAAAACTAGCTAGCTAACTGACTACGTCCGAAACAACAGAAAATTTACAACCCCCAAATCTCTCTTCCCAGCTATAGACTTATCATTGATCAATAGCTCAAATCATCTGTACTATCTTTTTTCCTTATCTTCAATTATTTTCTAATCGTTAGGCAAAGAGATAAGGTTGATGCTTGTTGTGAACAAACATAAAATGTGAGTACAATGTACTTGACACAACGTATTTCAATCTCTCTGGCTGTCAAATAACATGCTCTCTCTGCTTGCTAGGACTGTAAGTGTGTGTGTTATAGAATGGTTAAACACAAAATTTAACCAGCAAAAGCGTTTGTAGTCCAATGGTTCATCCTTTCTTAGTAACTTCTATATCATTTACGTTCAGATGAGAAGAATAAACACGAACAAATATTTCCTATGTTTACACACACTTCAGTGTTTCCCATTAGGTTCTATACGAACTCTAGGTTTCCAACTCTGTACAAAAGGAAAATGAAATACATTACTCATTTTCATTTTCATTGAAATCCAGTTTCATAGGCTTAAATGCTGCCAATACTACAGCCACTTTACACGCAAGAAACCCCAACATTCCAGCCAGAAGTTCTTTTGGAGTGAACACTGAGGGAGCATCGCCAGAGCTATACTTCACTGCTAGAAAAGTAAACCCTACAGCCAGTGCCAAGCTTGATATTGGACCCTTAAGTCCTCCAACTAGGCGATCGATCCCACTGGTATTGCTGGGAATTGATGAAGTTGGTAATCCATCGACAGACCTTTGTAGCAGCAACAAATATAAGAAGCCACCAATTCCACCGATAAAGAAAGCAAAAGCAGCATTTTCTCCAGCTGAGAAACCTGTTATTGTTGTACCCACAAAAATTAGCGTTGCATCATAGGATAACAAAGATAACTTCAAGTCTGCATATTCTCTCATGCTTTCCTCGTTAGAAACGTTGCTGCCAGGTGGGGAAGTTGACATGGAAGGGCTTTTACTCAACAATGTGGATGGATCAACCCCAGATAAATCAGATACATGGCAAGATCTAAGTTCCACCATGGATATGTCACTTCCCTCCCCAAGCAAAACATCATCAGTTTCAAACTCATACTGGCAACCATTATACCGGATCTCCTGTCCATCATTTTCTTCAGGGGAAGCTTGAGAAGCACTAATGACAGTCAGGCTCACACCATCTAATCTCCACTGACCTGACCTTAGAAATTTGAGAAATAAAGAAAAGGAAAACCATTATTATGATGTTCAAGACAAGCCTAATCAATACTATATGAGTTACTCTTAACTAATATCCCAGGGATATATAAATGAGGATGTTTTGCACTGGATGCCAATTTAACTATGAGAGTTGACAAGCATATATCAGATACAATGTGGGTAGAAGTCTAGGGTGAGCATTCATGGTATATTGTTCCCAATTCTGAGTCATGGAGTAGAAAAGACATTCCAGACTACAAATCCTAAGGCTTTTCACAACCATCTCGGACTTACCTGATTCAACACTGACCCAAAGAGATTCGATCCTCCCCATCTTGGGGCCCTCAAAGGTGAATTCATCAACTGAACCTCTTTGGAAATGAAGTGTGTCAGACTCAACCATGTCCATCAAGTTAGCAGAATTGGACTCCGAAATCGCAGGTATTCTGCGCAATATTGAGTCACCATTCCTGTCTATCAAACATAAGAGTATTCCAGCATTAGGATCACTCAGACTTGAGCCATAGACATTACTCGTACATAGCTTAACCTTGAACAAAGACCAAGATCCTTTGATAGATGCAAGAAGCTTTTCTTGTGAGGTTTCTGTACAAACTTTCACTTCTGTTGCTGGCAAAAGATGCAAAGGTTTTGCATAGCCCTGAAAATCTGAAATGAAAACTCATTAGTCTTATAAACTAGAAGTTTATAGCCAACTTCAGCAATCATGAACACAACTTAATTTTATGTTAATAGACATGGAAAGGATTGTACAAGGCATTGTAAACAAATGTCTTTCATTAACAATTTCTTCAATTCCATGTCTATGCAATTTCACAGCGAAATGGTACCTAGGGAGATATACAGAGTTTGATTTCTAGAACATAAGTTACCACATACAAATCAAAGGTGCATAAAAGATTCATACTGAACATATGCCCCTCCTTTTTTTTTTGGGACTTCCTGGAACCATATAGCGCATATTTCAAACAAATTTTGTATCTTAATTCCATGTGGGAAACCTAGTTTTTCCAAGAGGCAACTATCAAAGTAGCAACAGGAGGCAAGGATTGAAAACATGACTTTGGAAATAATTCAAGGCTGCATGCATATGCACACAAAGCAAGCACTTAATCATACTAAAACCCCCAAGCATAAGCTCATTAACATCACACATTCACACTATTGCAGCTGCTTAAAAAAAAAAGCTAACTACTAACATCACATAATGAATTCAAGGACCAGTCATTTTTCCTAATCAGATGAAGAAAAAAACTTCTGCACCCCAACCAATAATTTCCATCTGCAAATTTCATAGTGCTAACTGGACAAATTACCTTCAGTTTCGAATCGTGGGTGCTTAAATAAAAACTTCAGAAAGCAGAAAGGCATCAATTTGCTATCCACTACAGCATTTTAGAAACCATTTCTAGTACCTCCCTAGTAGGATACATAGCCATCCACAACAAAATCATAGACTTCCAAACATAAAACTCTTCCATCTCTCCACCAATTTATTTGAAATCAATCAATGGACTTTCAACTCAGCTATATGAATACTATAAACTCTTAATCTCCATGAATTAAGTTAAAAAATAAAAACAGAAGACATTAAAGATACAATCTTTGTATTCAAAATGGTCCCTTTTCCGTCCACAGGTTCAAGAAACAGCAAAAATCCAAGAAATTTAGCATCTTTTGAAGAATACAAAGAAAACCCATTAATTCAAGCAGCAAAAGAAGCACATATCACATGAACGGACTGCTAAATAACTATAAGCAAGGCCATGTATGTACTCAGCATGTAAGTCATCAAAGTTTCTACCTTGAAAATCTGATTTTTTGTTGTTTTTGACGCTGCCAAAGCCAAATCTTCTCCTAACATGAGTTTTTGGGATGAGTGGGTGGTGTTTTCTTTGATTCTTCGAGAAGATACTGTACTGATTTCTTGTAAAGATTGCATGCTTTAGAGATGCAGACTCCATTGCCACAGCTGCAAAAGAGGAGAGAGGGAGATATTTCATATTTGCAAAATGGAAAGCTCACTGCCTTAAATAATAATAATAATAATAAAATAAAAAATGGATTCATGTTTCGAATATGACAAGTCGTTTAAGTGCAAAACGGCATGTTTTACGTACTGAATTCATGCTTCTTTTATATATATAAAAAAATGGCTCTTTTAAATCTATTTTTTTAAATAAATATTAAATTAACTAAAATTTAATTTTAAATATATATTAAGTATTTAATTTATTATTTTGAATATATTTCGGAGAATTCCATTAAAATTAATCACATAATCTGTAAGTTTTTTTTTAAAAAAAAAATACATAATTTGTAAGCTAAAAGCATATGACTTGAAAATTTAACATATATTCAAATATAAATTTATTATCACATAACTAATTTGGTAGGTTAGGTTTAACGTCAAGGATTATAGATATAAGATATTTTTAAAAATAAAAATAAATTCAATTAGACATACAAATAGATATTATAGAAATAATAAATGGCATCAGATTTAATGGAAGATATTGCTCCAGGATTGCATTGTTATATAAAAAAAAAAAAATGAGACAGTGGAGGAAACAATATGAAATTATTTTCTGGAGTTTATTTTCAATAGCTCCAAACATTAATTAATAAGGAATACTGATATAATAAAAGTATTAATTAAATATTAAGAGAAAATAATAAATTGGTAGATATTACGTGATTGAAGATTTTTGAGGAATGTGGAGACGTATGATGGTGTGATTGTGATTGAAATGATAAAGATGTAAATTAACCTAATAATTTAGCAAAATAAATAAATCACTATATGTAGAATATCTAGACAAAAACATGAGGTTAAAGATTTAATTCAAATAAGTTTGGATGGAATATTTATTAGAATTAATTATATTTCTCAGTTTTTCAATTATAAAATATTAGTAAAGTTAGATACAAATTTAGAATTTCATTTAATTTACTTTTTTTAAGATTTTGTAAGGTTTATTTTCTGTTTTTAATAACTATATATATATATATATATATATATATATATATATATGTTCATAAATGTTAGTTATATCTATGGAATGGTCTCATCAACAACCAAACCAACTGTATTATTACACAAATCATGGGAGATTTTATTGTAATCTATCTATTTTTAGGATGCAACACCCACTTATAATTGTAATTACAAATATAGAAAATTAGTTATCACTGCCGCATTGTACTGTAACCAACAGAACAAACTGCAACGCCACCATTGCTGAGCTCCTCTATAAAAACCCTCCACCATTCCTGAACTCTTACATTGCAAATCTCTAACCCTCTCCCATAATTTATCTAAGACGTCCTCATGGTTGTCTTAAGGCACCTTGTAGTAGTGGTCGTTTCTATTGCCATCCTTTCCTTCATCCCCAGTGCTTGTATTGCTGCCAACAAAATGAATGCCATAGATCAATGTTGGAAACCGAGTCCGAATTGGCGAAGAAGCCGGCAACAACTGGCATCTTGTTCTGTAGGGTTTGCAGGGAAAATGACTAACAATGTTGGGAGAGATGCTGTCATGTATAAAGTCACCGATCCTAGTGATGACCCTGTGAACCCCAAACAAGGGACGTTAAGACATGGAGCCACCATGATCACAGGCAAAGTCTGGATCACTTTCGAAAGGAACATGGATATCAAACTTGAGAAACCTCTTCTTATTAGCAGCTATACTGCCATTGACGGTCGCGGTGTTGATGTTGGAATTGAAGGCTTCGGATGCTTCTTGGTGTACAAGGTAGATTAATTTTCTCTAGTTGCCAACTTTCGTGATTGAATACGCAATGCATGGTCTATAATTTTGATTTGCAGTACTTACGCTGTTTGTTTAGGCAACGGACGTGATCATCCATGGCCTAAGGATTCACCATTGCAATGCACAAGGGCCTAGCACAGTCATGGGACCAGATGGGAAACAAATGCAATTAGGTCAGATGGATGGGGATGCAATAAGGCTGGTCAGTGCATCTAAGGTTTGGATAGATCACAACACACTGTATTCATGCCAGGATGGTCTTCTTGATGTCACTCGAGGATCTACATTTGTTACTGTCTCTAACAATTGGTTTAGAGACCAAGACAAGGTCATGCTACTTGGCCATGATGATGGGTTCTTGAGGGACAAGAACATGAAGGTCACTGTTGCCTTCAATCGTTTCGGACCTAATTGTAACCAGAGAATGCCAAGGTAATTCTTAGTTCACTAAATACTCCATCGATCCCCTCAATATGGACGCATTTCTTGAACATAATTTCTGCATAATGTATGATTGGTGAATCTTAATAGAAGAATTCAAAACTATGTAACACAGGATTCGCCATGGATATGCACATGTAGCCAACAATCTGTACCGAGGATGGGAACAGTATGCAATTGGGGGAAGCATGAGTCCTAGCATCAAGAGCGAATCCAACTATTTTATTGCACCAACATCAGGAAAGAAGGAGGTAATAATAACAATTGTCAAACGCTTGTTCTTCCTCTTACAAAATTAGGAGAAAGGATGGCAATATTGATCAGAAAAACTATAACCAGACACTTGAAATAACAGGTAACATGGAGAAATGGGATCAGTGGGAAAAGCAAGCCCTGGAACTTCTACTCCATAGGGGATCTGTTTACAAATGGAGCTTCATTTTTCCAAACAGGTCGCAGAGGAATGGCAAAGCCTAACTACAATAAGGAGCAAAGCTTCATGGTTGGAGATGCCAAGTATGTGAAGGCATTGACAAGCTCTGCAGGTGCTTTGAAGTGCTCAAGAACATCTAGATGCTGATGAGTCCAGCAGAATATGAAAATCTTTTCATCTTTCTCCAGGGACTAGTCCAATGGTTCATGAAAAATTGCTATGTTATAAAGCATTATAACTCCAAACTCTTAATTTTCACGAATTTTGTAAAAAAAAAAAATATAAGCTTCTATTATCAAATATGTTTTTTGATAGTTTCTGCTTGCTTCCTTGAACGGTAATAAAACAGATTCTCCTCAAATTACAGCAACAGAACCCGGTAGAAGATCCATTTCACTTTTTGTAGAATCTGAACAAAAATATTCACTTCATTTTACGAAGCACATCATTGTACCCATTTGCATCTGTCCAAGAGGACATGATACAGAAAGATAAGAAGTCCAGAGGGCAATGTGTATGAACAGTTTGGTATCAAAATTTATGTAGCCCTGGCTCTCTCCCTTTAACAACTCTGTTTTTCCTCTGCTATGGCTCCTTCTGCCATTCTTCTTGTCCATGCATGAAAATACTAGACAGATTGACTCCTTTTATACTTCTTGTCTTGGAAATACCATTTATCCGTTAGATCCTCGGGTAGTCGAAAAGGCTAAACAAGCCAATGTTGCTAGCAACGAAACGCGGATATTATAAACCGTGCTTATCTAGGCATCGAAGTTATGCATGAACGCAATGCTCACAATTTCCTTCAAAGGACAAACAGGTTGGCATGGTTCATGCAGTAGCGTTGTCTTTTCTTTTTTGTTCTTTACGAGGTCCGATGGACTAAATTATCTTTCTGATGCCTAATGCATTCTTCAGAAGATTCAAAACAATATCCAGCTCGCTTGTCTTAAATTCCGTTGTATTTTGACCCCTCAACAATACTAAAAGTATGTAAATAGCGGGGGAAAAATCAATTTCTTTAATTTGTAATTTTTGGTACAATTTCTTGTCCAATTATTGGATATAATAAAAAAAACAAACAATATTCAATCGATCAGGTAGCCATTCATTTCTTGATCAGTATCAGAATGCATTAACCAAAATCCGTGCTGGTTCTTTCTTCAATGCATGCTTCATCTCTCAAATCCTGAATAGTAATTGAACATACAATATCAGCCATGTTAAAACATTCAAATATTTCACAAATTAACAAGAATTAATTTCGAGCCCTTAATGTAGACTTACTGTTGGTAAGAGATGTTTATAACGCCAGAATTGGGGTCAGCAATGGAGGCAAAAGCTTCTTTTGACAAATCAATGGTACCCCTACAAGAATCAGGAGGGCAAAGATCTGTAATCATCACAACAACTGACCCATTATCCAAACAAGGGAATGGAGTGCCCTCATTTGTCCCGCTAACACAAGTTACTTGGTAATATCGCCCACAAGCTTCCCCATTGTTAAAAATCTCCTCACTTGCTGCTGCAATCATCACTCCTCGATCTTCATATCCATAGCATTTAGAAGCTGAGTTTACAAATAAATTAAATCATGAAAGGGATAGAGAAAACAAGAAGAATACATGGCTAATTTATTATACTTGATTAATTTTTTTAGGGGATGAAAGAAATTCTTACGAACGTATGGGGGTGTGTTGAAGGTCGCAGTTCCTGAATCTTGAGCCAATGCGAATGGATAAAAGCACAAACTGAAACACAACAATGTCATAACAGAAGAGGCAATGAAACTCTTGAAGACGGATGCCATAGTTTTTTGAGCTAGAGCTTAATCACAGCACAATATTTGCACGAGGGGTGAGATGAAGCATCAGAATATTTATATATAGGAGTGCAGAGAATAGGGCAAGTTGATGGAATGAGTATATGCGCGGCATATTGTGAAATACTATGTCTTGTTAAAGAGAAAACTATGAAGTTTTTTAGAATTTCGGTGTCCAACAATAATTAGACGGCCATGCATGCAGGCCATTGGGAGTTTACAAAGCAACAAATTAAGGTATAGAGTGATGTCTCCTCGGGAAAAGAAGAGGTACCCCTGAACTCTAGAGTCTAGAGTGATTAAGCACAACGTTTTTTACCTTTTGTGATACCTGGATTTAAGAAATTGCTAAACCAGCTTTTGTGTAGTTTTTGCTGTTATAGTTTGAAACAATAGGTGCAAGAAAGAACTATAAATTATAGTTTTTTTATAATTAAGGTCTCGAGAGAGAGTTTGTAGCGAGAACAATGTAAAATTATAAGACCACAAGATCATGCCTCGTAGCTTCAGCCCTCCTGCTCTCGGAAATGTTGTTCTATGGGCGTGTGAAACCTCTTCTAGACACCAATATGGATTGAAAATTAATGGGTTCCATCATGAAATGGATAGCCCAAATTAAATGGATAAAAACTATATGATAAAAAGCAATGGAAACCAAGGATAAAGACTGCTAAACATATCCAAAACAAGCCTACATGGCAATATCATTACCTTTCGTCTCAAGTATTCATTACATGGCAATATCATTCAGTATACAAGCTAATATTCACACCATATATTAGTAGCTTTTTTTGGGTTACAACATTTCAGCATTGTTTGACAACGCGTGTATATCAAAGTAAAAACATCATTTTTAATGTTTTTGCCAAGGAAACATAGGTTATATTATAGTGCATCGCCTTGCCAAACGAGCACAATTGCTACAGCAAGAAAGCATAGAGGGTTGAATTTGTGCGAAGAAGGGGCACTCTGTGTATGTATTTGGGTACCCGGCCAAATTCAACTCCTCTCTGAACATGACACATCTGGCTTGTGTTTGCCCTTTTCTTTCGATCCCCCATTGTTCATGCATGTTATAGGGTACAAAAATTGATCGATGGCATACAATATTAATAACCCTTTTTATACTTGATCTTGCATGCCCACAAATGGCAGCTTTCCATTAGATCTCCACGCAGCAGCCAGATTGGACAAACCCTGAGAACTCATCAGGCACAATGATCCTCTCCAATTTCCCATTTTGACCATCTTTCATTTCTATCAAATAGAACTCTTCGGGTGAACCTTGGTTATCCAACCCGGTAAGCATGACCCGAGAGCCCAACGGGATCCCACGAACCCCGGCTCGAACCATCGGGTCCAAGTCAGCCCAACTCATCAATCTCCCATCTTTCCCTACCCCAACACAAGATCTCGGGCACCGGCCCGGAATCCATGCCTTCTTCACCTGCCTCCATTGACCCGACCCGAATTCATATACCTCAGCATTCCCCTCAAATGCCCCCTGATTATCGGTCCCATATCCGCTAACCACCCAAAACTCATCCCCAATCACCACTCCCTCACACTCATCTCGCTCTTGACTCATTTGAGCTAACTCAGTCCACTCATCCTCGCTCAGATCATAAACCCACCCAGTTCTTAATGCATTCTTATTCTCATCATGCCCGCCCACGACATAAACCCGACCTGAATAGGACCCGATAGCAAAAAAGGACCTCTTGGAAGGCATCTCCTTCCCCTCTCTCCACTTCCTTGTTGTGAAATCATACACAAAAACATGACTCACCTGTTCATAACTCACCGGGTCCCACCCACCCATGACCACGAGCTTCCCTTCACAGCTTGCCAATTGGCAAAACAAGGGCAACTCGATCGGATAATTGGGCACGGGGTCGAGTCTCTCCCATGTCTGACTCGCTGAGTCAAACACAGAGATCCCAAAACACGGTGAGTTACCTTGTTTGGATCCCTGTAAAACATCAGCCCCGTGAACGGCTTGAACAAGACAAGCAACTTTATGGGTGTAGCCAAGTTTCTTCCTGTGGTAATAAAAATCCTTGCTTTCCAGTAAGTCACACCATTGCTTGCAAACTTGGGAAGCAACTCTGTGAGCTGTGTAAGGCAACCGAGTCATGCACTCAAGACCGAGTTCTTGAGGCAAACTCGGGATCAACTCGGTGAACATGGTAGTTTCCATTTACAGAAAGTTTTTGAAGCTCTTGAAGTATAGCTTTCTCTCTTCGTGCGTAGATTTTTGGTTTTCTGGACCTAATCAACTGTCTATTTATTAACAGACGATCGTTAAATAACAGAAACAGTTGCTCCTTTAAATATTGACACGTGGCAGACCTCAAAACTAATATCTAAAATATTTTTCATTTATTTTTGTTTCTCTCTATACATAACTTTTCATTTTTTTATTTTGATAAATAAATTTATATTCTTCTATAAATACCTTTTTTCCTTTTATGATGGATAGATTTAGGTACAAGTCAAAGTTAAATTTTTTTTTCTGGAATATCTAAATATATTATTCAAATATATTTTTAATTTAGTCGTGAAAGATTTTTTTTATTTGTCCAAATCATGATTCTTAAAAATAAAAAATAAAAAATAAAAAAATATTTTTTAATTTAGGAATCATAAAATAATAAAATAAATTTTAAATTCATATACATATTAATAAATAAAATTTCAAATTTATAAAATAAAAAATAGATTAAAAAACTAAATAGAAATCAGTTTAAATGATGAGTTGGATAAACTACTCACTTCTCGGCATCTAATTTTAATTAAATCATATCTAATTTTATTTATTTCAAATTCTTAAATCAAATTCAATTGAGAATGATATTAGTTGCATATCTTATATAAATTCTTCATCCCTGCATATGATTCACAATTCAACTAAGTTAGTAATAATGAGATAATGTTTTTATTTTATTTTGTGGTTAGAGTATATTCAATATCTATAATTTATAAAGATAACTTTTTAAAGAGTTAAATATAATTTTTATATTTGAATTGAAATTTTTTTATGAAAAATAAAATGATTACAAGATAATAAAAATAAATTAAAATCGTGAAATGGTAATTCAAGAAGTAAATCATGAATGGTGGGTTTTTATTTTAACATAATTTTTTTATTATCACTAATTGCTGAAGCCTATGGATAAGATGGAGGTGACTGATTACGTGGCGCAATTTGGCTGTGACATGAATGTGATTATGAGAAATATGGTATGCATTGCACGTGGACGTCCAAGATGTGATAAGATTAATCATGTTTGATGTCTAGTTGTCACGTGGCGGGGCAAGTGGATGTTTTTTTTTTTACGTATATATATATATTTGGAGTTTTCCAAGAGAGGATGACTATGGATATTTTGTGACTATGAAAGGGACCGTGTGTTATCTATACAATTATTATTAATTATCTTAGTTGACTAAAATAAATAAATATATATTTTTTCCATTTTTTTCCCTCCATTAATTTTCAAAAATTGAGTGGAAATTGCCACTATCAATCACCATCCTTCCTTTAATTATTGATATATATATGCTTGGCATTGTCTTCACTAAATAATTTTCAAATCTTTATCCTTTCTAGAAACTATTGGATGTGCCATATATTTGTTTTAGTGCATAAATATTAATCAAGAGTATGATGATTATAAATCAATTCATGGCTATCCTGAGAGAAGCAGTTAATTAAAAAAAAGTTTATGGGTAAAATATTGTATTAATTTTTATTGTTTGTCATTTTACAATTCACTATGGATTATAATAGTGTAATATAAAAAAATTAATTTTAATCCTCAATTTTTTTTTTAATAATTGAGCCATTTAGAGCCCAAATTTGAACTCAATTGCATTATTTTTGGAAGTAATAGTTGAATTGAAAGAAAAGGGACTAAAATGAAAATGCAGGAAACATAGGTGGTGACTTTAAGATTTTTTTGAAAAGTTTTTTTTCACCCCTTATCTTTTTTAGCTATCAAGTGATAGGTCCATATAATTTTTTAAAAATAAATTTTTGTACCAAACTGCATTTCCCTTATGTTTTAGTCTTTTTTTATGGAGCAGAGAGAGAGGTTGCTGGATTTCAGCTTAAAGAGATAAAATTGTTGCTGGCAATAATATCATCCATCAAAACAGTTTATTTTTATGTCAAATGGTTCTATATGATAAGAGGGGTTAAGATTAAGTGTTTTTTTACCTTGAAAATGACTAGAAAAACATATCTGAGCTCAGGAAGATTTTTAATTTTGAGTTTTGGAATGGTTTTTTATGCTTTTGGAGGCTATATATTGGTTTAACAAGGCTCCTAGGATGTTTTATAGGTTTTTGGATCAATAATTGGTTCTTAATGGTTTTTTAGGTAAAAAAACCATGAATAATATTTTTCCGACCACATCAGTGGCCGAAATCTAGGAGTTCCATATGACACTTTGTTGAGGCAGACGATGCCTTTTTTTTGTCCTACAAAGCCAATTTATTTGTTGATTGAGATTATAAACCGAGTTGTTGAATTTTTTTTTTAAAAAAAAAAACATGATTGTGACTTCAAAATATTTTATTAGAAAAACAATGTGAATCCACAACGAGACGCTAACATCAATCTACCAATAGTCCAAACTATTTGGTTGAATAAATATTTCTCAATTTGTTAATTATAAGGATTGAGGATTCATAATTTTTACTAATATTTACTAAGAAATCTCCTATCAATGATAGAATAAAATTCATTTTATATTATATCTAAAATATTCTTAATTTGGGTTGAAAATCAAAATGACTTGTAATATATTTTTTTTATTTTTCTATTTGTTTTAAGTTTAATTTGCACCTATAATTCTCGAGTCTGTGTAGCTAATTCATTCTGCTTCACTGATCTTCCAAGTTTATGACTAGAGCTATCCACTGTAAGGCACTAAATATTGGTTATATACCTTCTATTTAATTTGTTTTAAAATTTAAAAAAATCATAAAATAATTAAGCTACATATTGCTTATCTGGCTACTATTTAGTATAGCCAATAATTTAAAATATAAAAAATTAATTCACAGCTTGATAGTATATGAATTAATTTTGTTGCATTACAGAAGTAGAAGGACAATGTTTACCTTCGTTATCTAGCTCTTCTTAGTTAAGAAAAATAAAAATTATTTCTTTTATTTTATTTTGTTTTTCATCGTGGGGCAACTTCATTTCCCCTTATATATGCTTAACTTTCCTCTACTAAATATTTTTGGATGAAATGGAACCAAAAGAAATAGCAAATAAGATCATTGGTTTTTATTTAATATAGCAAATAACATATTTAACTTGGTCAGCCCAGATTTGATATCGTCGAAACCTATTTTTAATTTATTAATTTTTTTATAAAAAAAAAACAATTTTATTTTGATTTTTTAAAAAGAATTTGGGGGTTAACTCTCTTTATTTGTAGCTCGGTGTTTAGAAGGTATTTGAAAGTGTGGTAATTGCTATTTAATTTTCAAAAAATTTTTCAATTGATAATACATCAAAATAATATTTTTTATTATTTAAAAATTATTTTTGATATTAGCATATATCAAGATAATATAAAAATATTAAAAAATATTAATTTTAAAAAAATAAAAAATATTTTTAAAATATATAAAAAAAAAACAAAAACTTATTCCTAGTCCAATTTTACAACTACGGTGATAAAATGGCTAAGGTTCCAAAGCTTCTGTTTGTTTGTTTTCACCCTTTAGAGCATGGTACTTGCTTCTAGATGAGTGTCAATCATGTGAGAAGATGGGGACATGAAGAGATGCTTTGATTTATTCTCAAGTTTCGGCTAAAGAGGTAATCGATCCTATCTCGTCTGTTCATCTTCCTCTTGTCTTTTCATGGCTGTCTTTCTTATCCTTTCTTCTTCCTTTTTCCACCTAGCAACAGTGTTTTGACAACTCATTCATGTCTTATACGAAGGGAGATGAATGGACAATTCAGATACCATGTAGCATGCAATCCAGCCATGTATGGACAATTTAATGTCCATGCATGGGAGAGGGTTAAAGAATGGTCTTGAAGATGAACAATCAAAGCTTTCTTCAAATTATTTAGCCAACAAATTAATCAGAGGAAGGACAGATAAAATATCTGGGTATTTCATTGTAAGGATGGGTGAGAATCTGAGGAGAACTATGGAGTGCAAACTTTTCTTATTGGGCTAAATTGACTTGTCAATCAAATTAGGAATATATATATATATATATATTTTGATGAAAACAAAGGAAAGATAACAATAATGCTATAAAAGCCTTCTCACAGTAAATTTATAGATGAGAAATTGAAAAATTATGACATCATCCCACAAGTAATCATATCTTTTCATGCATCAAATCAAAGCAACCATGTATTTTAGTAACTAATTCATCTCAGAACTTTTGATCTCAGAATATATACCAATGTATGTGAGGCAAGGCAGTACTTTTCAAGGAAAAGATTTATGGATATCTATAAACTAAAACAATATTGTGCATATATTATCGACACCATGTGGCAGCAATGTTTTCTTGTAAATGAATGATCACGTTCCATGAGGTTGGCTGCTCAGCTATGGTTCTCTAGTCGACATCATGCTTTGACAGCTTCTAACCTATCCAAGAATATACATCATTATGCATCCTCTTTCGTGGAAACTGAAGGTGAGCTTTTGGACTCCAAAGTCCTGCCTTTTAGCAAGTGGCTAAAATATCATTTCATACTTCAAAAGACCTTCAATTTCTAATCATTCTTCATCGTAATACTAATTAACATGCAAATGCATAATTAATTTAAGTGTTGATTATTGTTTTTACCGTTCAAATTGTGTTTAGTGATTTTTTTAAAAAAATTACTCTATTTTTTTTAATATTTTACATCATTATAACATGTTTATATTAAAAATAATTTTTTTTAAAAAAAAAAAACTATATGTCACGCTACTAGCACTACGGCACTACCCCCACCAGTCAGATTCTCTTTAAACATATTAGTCTTGCCGTGAATCAATGCTTAATACCTTAATTTAATCGTGGAGGTTTCTTTGGAAATGGGTTTGAAAAATCTGTGATTAATTATCATATTTGACTGAAAAGATTAAGAAAAACTGTTCTTCTTTAAAAATCTTATATCTAAAAGGAAAATATTCAGATTTGAATGAAACGTGTGATCATCTATGAATCATTATATATCTTCCTTAATCATCGCCACTTGTTCGAAGTTTATTTTACGCCTGTAGTTAATGCTTTTCATCAGCTATACTTGCAATTAAGCTGCCTAATTTTTGAGGTGGGGGGATTAATCATTAGCACTGGAGAAGAGATTCATTAGCATTGACCCAGCGGGCAGGCACGAAGCATGCAGCTCTCTTTTCAATCGCTTCGTGTTCCACGATATTGTGATAATGTTTATGAATACATACAGTTCTAATTTACTTCAAGTTTATTTTTCTGCAGTTTTGAGGTAAAAAGTAGAGTTAAATAAATATTTTTTAAAGCTATGATTAATTTAAAGGTATTTTAAGTTGGCCACACCACGTTATAATATCATTACGAATCTTGACCAAGTAGCTAGGGTTGATTATAGATATTGGCAGATCTTCAGAATGGAACTCTTCTCCTCTTATTTATTCCCTTCTCTTTCTCTTCCTCTTCTATTTAGATTTCAGCCGACGAGACCTCTCAAACCCTAGGAGAAAATTATTTGTAAGAGTGTAACCCTATCAAGCAAAGAGATTCACTACTTTTTTACCCTCTTGGTTAAATTTAGGTTAACGTCTAGTGCTGTCCTGCAGTGCAAATAGTATGATTATCTTCTTCAATCTTTTGTTACAGCACTGTTAATTAATTTGAATGTTGCTTGGAATATTGAGTTCAGATTCTTGAATAAGCAAGTGTCAACATCATGTTTTAATTAAACCCATGCAAGAGATCACCAAGCTTCAAAGCCTGTCGAAAAAGCAAACTCTTGGACTCTACAAATTAATCTATCCTTCCACAAGCAAATAGCTTCCTTAATGTTGGATTATTGTTTTAGAATTAAAAAGACGATCGAGAAAGTATATGATTTTTTTGTGATGAAAGAATAAATTCATTCCAAAACTATTTTGAAGATATTTTTATTTTTATATTTTGATTCTGTTTCTACGACATAGGTTGTTTTTTAAATTGTTTTTTTACTTGAAAATACATCAAATTAATAATTTTTTTATTTTTAAAAAATTATTTTTGATATCAGTACATTAAAATAATATAAAAAACACCAAAGCAAAATTAATTTAAAGAAATTTTTTTTAAAATTTTTTAAAAATACTTTTAAAACATCAAATTATACATCCTAATACTTCACTGTGCATAAACTATACCTGTGGTTTCTTATTTTATTAAGGGATAATCATCTTAACTTGATGTTCTACTTTTTCTACATTAATTTGACTCGGTTGGCTGTCGTCTTATAGCATTTATTCATGAAGTTGATTTTCTTGGTTTCTTTGTTGTTGATGTAGATGCGTTTAAAGCATGTTGTTCTTTTGTAACAACATCGATCTAAGGTATCACTTAGATGATTAAACTTAATTAATTAATAATTTAAAATATCAAATATTTAAAATATATGTATATATTTATACAAAAACTATTCTGTTTTAAAACCCAACTAGACGTGATGGGCTGACCTGTAACTCGGCGCCAAGTTACAGGTCAGCCCATCAGGTCTAGTTGGGTTTTAAAACATTGAGAAGTGCTGCTGCGTGGTTTGGTAGTTTCCGTTATTGGCATCAGCTCAAGATTCTGGGACTGCAGCCTGTTACACACCTCCATACGTTCCTAAGAATTCTTGTATCCATATATCCCTTTTCTTATAATTTCTGGGTGATGCTTGCAGCAGCAAGCGAGGCAATTTATAACAATGGGGCAGCTTGTGGGCAAATATTACCAAGTAACTTGTGTTAACGGGACAAATGAGAGCGCCACATTCCCTGAAGATTTTTTTCCTTTCAGGCATCAAGTTTTAGAGCACATGAAGAGATCAGAAATTGTTATCAGAAAGCAACTGGATGTAGCTGTGAAGAATCTGAATGTAAAGGAAATTGATAGGGCAAAAGAATCCTTCTTGAAGTTAATGGAGAAAATTACTCTAATTTTGTCCACTCCAAGCCTTCCATACAGCTGGTACTCTTCCAAGCTTTAACTGTGCTTGGAACTGTACCCAAAACAGTAACTCCTGAGTCCTGAAAAGAATGATAAGGCAATGGTGGTTGGCTAGGGCATGAAAAAGTTTCTGCTGCAAATGAATTAGGTAGTGCTGTCTGGTATTCAATACTTTTATCCAAAGCTGGTATTTTAACAGCGTCGTGTGTTGTTTTGCAGTAATTTTTGTGGATGCGGTTTAAAAAGAACTGCAAATTATAGCTTTTCTCAAACGTAAGTTAAGCAATAAAAACCAAACAAACCACACCACACCGCACCACAAGGGATCACAATTGCCATGCAAGGATTAGCTTCTACAACGCGACTGCAAAAGAGAAGAAGTGTGGTTCCTCCTTAATTAAATCTTAAAACAAGCATCAACATCCATATTAGAGCATTAATGATAAGTTTCTTTCTCCAAACTTTCCTTTGGATTCAAAAACGACAACATGTGAGCAAACCCACTTCCTGCTGATGTCTCAAGGTAACTGGCCGTTGAGTTTCCATGACATTGGCAAGCCAACTTATGAATCCTGGCATAGACAGAAAGCATTCCATTCCCAGAAGGCTTTTAGCCATCTGTTTCAAGAATGGCGCCAACATGAAGAGACTGTCTCTCTAAAACTTGTAACAGGATGAAGGTCTGAATAATCCCATTGTGCAAAAAAATGAAGGTCTAGTTGCTTGAATGTTGCACATTCTACAGAACCCTAAAGCACATGCAGCAGCATAAAGGGCAGAGGTGAGGGGGGAGGGGAGGGAGGGGAAGCTGGGGAAGGAAACTAGAAAACAAAAAAGATGACTTGAACTGAAACAAAATTAATGGAACCAAATGATTTAACACATGAACATTCCTATATATTCTTTAATCGGTGTACATCACGCATCTTAATCATTTTCAATGAGGTAATCATCTTCAGCACTAGTCAAATCACCTAACAAGATGCAAAACTGAATGGACCTCTAGGGGTCAAAGCAAGACTAGAGCTAGAAACATCGATGATATTACAAATTGAATTCTCAAAACTTGCAGGTTCGTAGTCCCGCTCCCTCCTTGAGGAGACACAGGTCCAGGTGCCACAGATGGTGTGAATCCTCCAGTTGAGTTCGGAGTGGTAGTTGAACTGTTTCAAGATATTCACAACTTTAGAAGACGCCAAATTCAAGTGAATTGCTAAAAGAGATTTTAGAGCAGAATGGATCAACTACAAGCAGATTCAGATTCTTACCTCCCAGTAAATTTACAGGATCCATAACCTGCAAGAACAAACCATATAAGAATAAATGATTAAGGAACAAAAGCAATAAAAATTCTCGATCTACAATAGCAATGTCTTTCATCACTTTCCTCCCCTCTTGATAGGAAAATCAGACAAAGGACAAGGTGCAAAGTGAAAGCAATGTGAAAAGCCTATTTGGCGGGACCAAAGTCTGGTTTTATCAGGAACAGAACTCACCACTAATTATTGGCATTTTCAGAGACTATTAGCTTGGACTTCCTGGCTTCATGAGTTCATTTTCAGCTATTTATGGTGTTTCAATTAACATGATTCTCAGAACATGTACGGAGTGAATACAAGGCATAGCCATGGACATCATGTAAAGTAGCATTTAATGCATAAACCCTATCTTTCATCAAAAAAGCACATGGTAAAATCCCACTATTCTTCCATCTTCCAAGACTTGAGATGCGACTGCTCTAGAACAATTGATTTAAATATGCCAAAACAATCAAATAGCATGAGCTAAATGAAATTCCCTGTGGTGGAAAACCCAGCAGTTCCCAGCATGGAACTAGCAGACCAGAAAAATAAGATAAAAAAATAATGAGAAAAGGATGGATGGACTTACTGGGATTAGCTGTGGTTGTTGTAGCAGTACCATCAAAATCACATGTTGCACCAGCCAGATGCATTTTTTGGTAATAATCATTGTAAGCATAAGATGCATGGTTCTGGTAAGTATTAGGAAGATAGCATGGTTGCCCTTCTTGAATAGCACTGCAGTTGGCCCCTCCTTGCCCACAAGCCCAGTTCAGTCCTACTTGCAACTTACCAGGATCCGCATTTGGTTTGGCAATGCAGAAATCAGAATTATTTCCAGTAATTCGATTGGAAGTACTCAAACTAAAAGTATAAACAGAGCTGCCATTGGTGAAAAACAAGCCCCAGTTTTTCTCAGACACAGGCCCAGGCCTCTTGTCTTCATTGAACATCTCATAAATGTATGTGTTGATGGGAAACTTTGGCTGACTAGGTGGTCCTGAATCATTTTGAACTCGCCGAATCATATTATTATTGAAGGTCTCGGCATTATCTGCAGTGGCATCAGGTTCATTGGCTCCGCCAAGCCAAGGCCACCCAGTTTCTGTAACTACAATTGGGATTCCAGACATATTCAGAGCATCTATAGAATAATAGGTAGCATCCACCATGGCATCAAACATGCTGTCATAGTGAGAAAGAGTGTTGGGGTCAACAATCTGTTTGACTGGAGGAAGTGATCGGAAAAGAGCATAATCAAGAGGGAAAATGCCATTTCCAGATGTGTATCCAAAATATGGATATGCATTTAACATGTAGTATGAGTTAGTGTTTTTCAAGAACTGAAGAATCTGATAAATTGTAGAGTCCCATGATGAATTAAAGGTGGCAGTTGAGGGCGGGAAAGGCCTGGGGATAACGTCCATGGCTTGAGGGGTTGAAACTTTGACTTGAAAATTTAGATTTGAAGCAACAAGGGCTTTGTGGAGGTAGTTCATGGCAGGAACCAAAACAGGGACAACATTAGGGATTGTGGTAAGAACCTCACTGCCAACTGCAATGGCTGTAATGTTGGTTGAAGGCAAGTAAGCTGCAACATTTTGATTAATCCACGCTGCTGCTTTTGATGCAGATTCCCCAATTCCTAAGATCTCCTCATTTGTAACACCAACCATCACTTCTATCCCACTGTCTGCAAGGGCTTTCAACATGTGGGCATCAGCATCATAGAGGCGCACATGAGTAATCTGATTGGTTTTCAGAATGGCAACCACATCTGGAGCCGATGGCATGTTTGAAACATCAGTTCCAATATTTATTCCTACAAATGCACCTGCAAATTCAAGATTGTGATTTCAGCAACAAATGGTGAGATGGGTAATCCTATTCTAGAAACATGAATTATCTCACCCACATTTTCTTTTTGAAACTGAAAATTTTCAGGTCCTCGCAAGCATTACTAAAGTTCAAGATAATGAAAAAATAGATAAATCCTTTAAGGGCACAATATGTTTGAAAAGTTCTGAGTGCACTTTTGTACTTTTTTGGGTCATATAATACATAAACCACAAGCCCTAAGGACTATCAAGTGAACTAGCACATCTTACGATAAAACCTTCCAAGAAGCTAAATAACACTACATGGTTTTCACATTTTAATTCCTACAAGAAAGTCCGAGGCCTCAAGGTAAGGGCTCAACATTTCTAAAGCAGATTGAGCTCCTTATCTAATCCTGACTTTGCCCTTGATAAGGACAGTAGCAAAAGATCCAGAACAAGTTTACCAAGTTACCTGATGCATACTGGAGAGTGGTAACAAGAAGCAAAAGAAGTCTTCCAGGCACCATCCGATCCAAGAAACTTCAATACAAATTATACTCTCGTCTTTTATCTCTTAGCCTTAAACTGCCAAAAGGTTCAGCAAACACATGCAAAATGTTATAAGAAACCAATGGCCAGAAAGCACAGTTTAGCTGAAGCTGGCAATACAAAGAAAGAAACTCAGAAATTCCAAACACGGAGATACCCAGAAATCGTAAATCAATTGCCTCCAGGACTAGATAATATGCCAGGTATATAACAAGCAAACCAGCTCACCTAAAAAGTTTGAAAGAACTAAGAAGCACAGCAAAATAGGTTGCACAGGCAAATACGAAAATCAAAACCGTTTATGTGCAAAGGGGAAAGGAGGTGGTAAATAAAACCCATACGGAAAAGATTACTTGGAATTCATGTCCATATATTCATATAGATCAGAAAATTATTGAGTTCTAATCATCTGAGAATGTACCTACCTTCTCTGCCCATTCAAAAGACCCTACAATCAAATTCATAGCAACTCCTCTTAAGCAGAGAAAAAGTGATACTTCACCAGATGCCTAAGACTCCAATTAAAAGTTCATTTCAAACCAAGAAAATCACAAACCAGCCCAGTTTAGCCAGGGATTTGCTTAGATTTCATCTAAATCCAACTATATGTTACCTAACAAGTAACAATTGCCATTTCATTCTCCAAATGAAAAACAATAGCCAAACATGTTGGACTTCTGAAACTCACATATTGAAACATCAAAGAAATGTCATGTGCACAGCAATTCAGATTGCTTTCTTCAATTCTCATCCAAGAGAAAAGGCATAGAACCAGGTGGACAAATCTACTAAAATTAGAGCTGGGCTGAAAAATTTACAAACAAGATAAAAAAAAAGACAACAGCAATATAAACAGATAAAACCACAGGTAAGCAAAGAGATGCAAGGCCATCCTCATAGGTCCAGTTTTACAAGGAAAATAACTTCTCATTTCACACAAATTCAAGGCCGGCCATAGTCTATGAACTTTTCAGAACTTGTTTTTTCCACATGAGAAAATAAGAGGACAATCATTTCAATAATCAAATTCCAAGCACAAGATGCAAGTAAACAAGAAGAAATGACTCTACCTTTAATATGTGAGATTTCTCAATGCAGCAAATCTCAAGCAACCAAACGCATACTAAGTGAGAATTTAGTACAAATTTACCACCAGACTGCGAGAGAGACATTAAAAACCCATACCCACACTAGCTCTTTCAAGGGAATAAGGGAGAGAGACAAACTTTGGACATACATTTCAACTTCAATAATCCAAAGAACTCCACACAACAGCAAACAAAGACCCAGAAATCCTTAAATCTTAAAAAAAACCCAGATGCCAAAACCCTAAACAACAAGCACCCAGATGCCAAAACTTGAAAGAAAACATCATATAGCACAGAACCCAGATAAGAAAACCAGGAAAAGAGACCATAAACAGTACCTGATCCAACTGTATCAAGCTGAAACACTCCAAAAAACCAAGCCCTATATGCAACTTTCAGAGAGTTAACAAACCCTTATAAAACCAAAAAAACAGCTACAATCAACTCCAAAAACTAAACCTTTTTGAACCTAGCACACAGAATCTGAAAGACAATCTACACGGATATCAAACTAGCCCCACTAAAGTAAAGGCATTATCTTTCTGTGGAAAGAACCAAGAGCCAGAAGAGCATCCTTCCAGTCTCTAGAGCGAATACTTAACTAAACGTTAACTCTTTCATTAAATAAATTAATCTCCCATTAAAACACTACCCCCCCCCCCCCCCCCCCCACACTAGAAAATGAGTTCAGATTTCATAAGAAGCTTACCAGATATGAAAGAAACCTTCTGATGGCAGGCTTTGCTGTCACTAAGCTTGACCGATGTTAGATAGCCAACAAGACCAAAGACAAAAGGCCCTGCAAATCTTTGTTGTCCCTTGTTTCGTCTTATTTGCGATTTTTGTTTACTATACAACTTAAAAATATGTTCCTTTTTTTCTTTTTTTTTATGGGGCAATGCAAATCACATAGATATCATCATTGTTTATTCTCAGCTCAAATGGATGGTGATTATATGTTAATTAGGATTATTAAATTAAGAGAAGGTTAAGCAAGAAAAGAGAAAGAAAGTGAGACTTTTTTTTATGTGATTTTTTTCCCTCCAAAAGTCTTTTTTATGAGCTTGGAAGGGATATGAAAAGTCAAAAGGGAAACGGTTTAGGCTGTGAAAACAGGCAGGCTGGTGATAAAAGCAGAGTAAAAGGGATTTAATTCAATTCCAGTGGCCATTAATGAGTATGTTTGTCATAATTACCAAATTCAAAATTTTATTTAGAGCACCAAATAGAAAGATAAACCAATTCTGCTTTGATTTTTTTTTTAATTTTAAATTAATTTTTTAAATTGTTTTATATATTATAAATAAATTTTAAAAAATAAAAAAATATATTATTTTGATATATTTTTAAATAAAAATATTTTAAAAAATAATAAATAATTCCTAGACCTTTTCAACTGGATTTTTTCAAATTATCAAGGACTTATTATTTCATGGGTCCCTTGTTGTCACTAAATACATGTTGCCTATAGGGAGCATGAGCCATTCACTGGTAATTTCCTCCGGGGCTAAATGTAATCATAGCTTGGATCCAATATTTTATATAGACAAAAAAATCATTACAAAAAATAATTGTTTTAGGCCTTTTTTAAAATAAAAAAAAAAAACACTAAAACAACATTATTTTTCCACTAATCTGGCCCAATCCAATTCTCAGCCCAGGCTGAGTTTCAAAGCTATGCTCCCCCCTCCATAACAAATGCTAGGGAATGTGGGTAAAAGGAGAAGAGGTTACAAGATGAAAAGATTGGCGTGGTGCTCCTTTTGTTAGCTTTGATTAGCAGCGAGAGACAAAAACAGGAACAAAGAACATTTACTTCATTTTCATATTTTGAAACCCAGATGAGAGACATTCCACAGTTTAAGCTCAAAGAAGCAAGCTTTACTACCATGATACCTTTCGAACAGGTTTTCAAGGGAACCAAACTTGATGGGAGCGTCAATGCAACTCCATAAATCTCGAAATAATCTCAGAGTGGAGCCCTAAGAAGTAAAGCACATGAATTTGACATCAGAATGTTTGATGGCAAATCTGACTAGATAAAGACCAGACACTGCAGAAAAGGAAAATTATATCCCCGCTTAGTTGTAAAGTGGAATGCTGAGGGTACCAAACGTCAAAAGCATCACCCTTTTTATACTTTTTGGTCCCGCAGAAACCACACTTTTCCCATAAAGACAGATCCAAGACAGCTGCTCCCCCACTAAAAAAAACAGCTTAGCTGAATCACTGGGACGTTTGCAGGGAACAACACATCACAGATGAAATGCCTCTCAACATTCTGCATAATGGAGCAATGAAGCATCTTTTGATACGGGGCTCGAAGAGCAAATAACTAAATTAACAATTTTTTAGATGAGTTTGAACTAAAAATCTTCCACGCAACATTAAGTGCAATAACAATCAAAGCATTCTACAAAGTTGAAACCAAAAGCCAACAAAATCTAGATCAAATACCATCTGATAGAACAGCACTCACATCAAAAACATAATCCAAAGGACAAGCAGGTGATACAACCATCTGTTTCCATGCAAGGATTATGGACTAGGAGACTTGTCTCCATTTACTTCTTTAGGATATTCATCTTGAATTGGGCTACGGCTTCTGCTTTTTCTTGGGCTACGGCTTCGGCTCCTAACTGGGCTCCGGATCTGACCCCTATTTGGAGTTTGGCTGTGGCTCCTTGATCGTGAATATGACCTCTCTTGACTGTACCTCCTCTCTCGGGGTGAAACAGATCTGCTTCAAAGCAAAAGGTCAGACGTGCACAATAAAAGAGGGAGCAATAATTATTAAAAAGTACCAGAACTATATGCGCCTCAGGGAGACAATCACAAGACGTGTGAGAAGTAGCAGAAAATATCCTATTTTTACATCAATAGTCCAACATCAATCAGGCCAATTCAGTTTTGGGGCGTAAAGGCTGAATAAGTACAGTAAATAAGAAACCAGGGAGGAGATATAGAATACAGAACTAAAAAGGAATCCTTGGCAGTGTTTCACAAGCAGTTTGGAACAGCTAATGCATTTGCTTTGGATGCAAAAGGCATACAGGTTCCTCCATAAGAGACAAATATTGGGTTCCTACAGGAAAAAAACAAGAACCAGAGTAATAATTGCAAACCTTGAGGGATGCCTTCTTTTTGGAGGGGAATAATAATCACGACTGTGAGACCGGGATGTTGCATGGCGTGGCGGTGGAGAACGAGAATGGCGTGGTGACCGAGAATAACGAGGAGGTGATCTTCTTCTATCACCAACTCGACCCCTGTAACAGAATGGAGACATTTTGAAGATTATAAAACCAGAAAACTTTGGAAGACTAATACATAATAGTGAAATACAACCCAGATTTTCGACTAAGTGAGCTTTAAAACAAATCATGAACACAATTTATAGATTCAAAAATACAAGTCCTGTAAACATCCTTATATCATGTCATGGCATGATTGGCATGTGAAAGACTTCCCCGTACTTTCCACAAATTCTGAAATCAGTGTAATCTAAAAATGCATCTGATCTTTTGATTTTGTTTAGGTTCACTTCTGAACAAAATAATTCAAATCATTGAGCCCCAACCCAACTTGAAAGGAAAAACACAACAGGAAGAAAGAGATGAAAAAAAAACAATGACATTCAGCAACCATCTAAGTTATCTCAACTGAAATAGAAAAATAGCTGTTCAATGAAAAGCATTCATGTCACTCAAAATCAACCCTGTCAGGCAAGCAAAGAAACAAAAGATAACACTTGCCTAGTGGCTGTGCGCTCCCTTGCTCTCATATCAACTGGCTTCTTCCTATTCTCCTCAGCAAATACAACAGTCAACTCCCGGCCAAGAAAGACTCGACCATCCATATGATGTTTTGCCTCTGCAGCATCATGAGGATCTGCATATTGGACAAAACCAAAACCACGGGGTTCCCTGCCAAAAGAAGATGATAATGAAACAGATTGAAGATTAGTACCACCATATCAGCTACAAAAGAAGGAATCGGGCACGAGAACCATAAACCTTTTTGCCAATGAAATTTACCAACACAATCCCCATTATATGAAGGTCATGATATGAAAAAGCAAGCACACTGCTGACCTTGCAAGTGTCAGTTTAAAGATGACTTGAAACTCTTCAAGACTTGGAACCTCTCCACAATGTATTCAAACCCAACTTCCTTCAAATCTTCACTATCATTAACATCATCTTCAAAAGGACTCTAATTACTTGATTGGTGTCTTCAAAACTTTAATTTCACTGTTAAATCTCAAGAACTTCAATTAATGAACCCAGCCTCTGATTACAGATGAATATTATATCATGAAGAGATGACCCAAAAGAAATTTGGAGGAACAGGGGGCTTAAAGGGCATGCTCGATGAAACCAAACAAACTGCTAAACATAATTTGAATTTCCCAAAAATTATAAGAAAGATAACATTAAAAAGTTTAAGAAACTATGGGTCAAGCTAATAAGTTTCTGATGCAGTGTAGGAAGGAAATCAGATGATAGGAGAGAGAACAAATAACATAATGCTGGGGAAATAACCTCATAATATCAGTCCCAACAGTTTCGAAAGGGGATTAATTTTGAAATTGATACCAAACAAGACCATTGACAGCATGAATCCCAATGAATGTCAAGACAAGATAGTTAGAAAATGCAAAACCCCACTTGAGTTTTTTTAAAGAAATACTTAAAAAAAATCATATCAGCAAACTTTGTCTATCAACAGCTAAAAGACATGCTCACCCAGTATAATAGTCTCTAGGCAAGTAGATGTCCTTAAGAGCACCAAACTGTTCAAATGGCCTGCGAAGGTCTTCTGGCCTGCAAATAGCATTTACATAATTGTCATGTGCTGATGAAAAAAGAAACATAAAGTTTATGGTCCCAAAATATTCAGCTATTGATAGGAAGTGGTGCATACTGCATCATTATAAGTTTAGTTTTGGATAGGTTCCCACTCTCAGCAACATGAATGTCCAGTTGCATCGTTAACTTGAGTGGAGTTTCTCTCCGCAAGGAGACAGAATAACTCTTCCATCACTCCTACTGTCTCTTGTGCACACGTAAAACTTTCCTTAAGTGGCAACTAGTGCAATGGTCCACTGGCACAAAGCCGCAAGGCCACGCAGATGAATGCTCATTGTGTATTAATATGCATCTAAGATCAGCAGTACACTTTAGGCACTCATTCTCTAGCATTGTAACATGCACGTGCGATTCCTGTGTCTAGCCAGGTCTCGGTTGGACAGGTATAAAAGCATGAAAGCATAGAAGCAACATTTTTTAGATCATCCACTACTTGCAAATCTAATACAAATGTTAAAGAACATAAGTTGTGAAAGGAAAGCAAACCTGCAATCATGACGGAGGTTGCGAACTAGAAGGCTAGTAGGAAGATCCCTACTACGTCCACCATAACGTCCCCGAGGACTCGGACTCCGTCCCCTTCTACTATAGCCCCTTGGAGGTGATGGACTGTAACTCCTTCCTCTCATCTCCACAAAATTGTTTGCTCTCTGTCCAATTTAAAATTACCTATGAAGGAAATAGTACCACGATGAAGAAAAACCCCAGCCAGAGTAAGAAACTATTAAATCATGTGCAGCAACAAAATCCAATTACTGGCTTCATATGATAAAGTTATCTACTTTAACCAGATAGCTTCCCTGATGCAACAAGTGAAGAGTTCACTGCCTGAGAAAATAACCCATTAACGTACTAATAATACGTAGAACCCATCATTTTTTTTTGCAGTAAAGCCATAAATTAGCTCCTCTCCTCCAAGTTTGGACAGCGTTTACACAAAATATTGCACATAACTAACTCATCATCCTTAAAATATGGAACAAACCCATTAATCATACCAATAACCTAAGCATGTAATGTAATAAAAAACCTAACCCATTATCTCCTTCCTAATAACTCATCAAACCCATTAAATACTTCATCTTTTTTCTAGCATCAGACCCAAAATTCATTCCTCTCCTTCATTAATTTACACATATTTAGAAGAACCCGTTATTTATCTTCTTTTTTTAACAAAGACCCATTAACCTAAATAGAGCATTAAACCCTAAAAATATCAATTAATTCAACAAAATCAACATTAACTACTTACATTAATATTCAAGCCATAAACACGTTAAAAAAAAAAAAGCAACAGTCGACAGAGATCAAAACGACAATAAGAATCTAAACTGAATCGTAACAGAGAACGCAAGGGAGGGAAGAGAGACCTGTTAATCGGAAGATTAGGGTTCCGCGGAGGAGAGAGTTTGAGAGCAGACGGCGATGTGGCTGCGATAACGGGTACAAAGAGGAAGGGTGCGTTAGGAGGTTGTAGATATAGCACACAGCAAGGGTTAAGGATTAACTACGGTTCAGTTAAGGTATTATATGCCTTTAGATTTGTGGGTCCTTTTGGGTCCCTAATCTAGTGGCTGAGAGTTTTTTAGTTTGAAATATGGTAGGTATATAAGGGAAAGTAATTGTTTTTGTATCCGTTTGGTTGTGGTATACAGAATATAATAAAATATAATTTTTTATTTTATTTTTAATAGTATTGTTATCAAATTTATATATTTAAGAAATAATAATTTTTTTATTTTAATTTATATCTAATATTAAAATTAATAATATCATAATAACTCTAGTTATAAAACAATGAGTGACTTGACGAGTTGATTTGGAATCTGAACTGATTCGAGTTTATGAAAAAATAAATGAAGAATTGACTTGACCTTGTCCAATCAAAAATTCAAGTCAACTCAAGATAAAATATGGATCAAAAACTCGTTAACTTTTTGAAAAAAAAAATTAAACATTTTGGGTTAGTCGAGTTGACTCTTCTAACCAATAACCTGAACCTTATCTTGGGTCGACTCTAGAATCAGGTTTTAAAACTATGATAATAATCATTTTTTATTGATATATTGACTTGAGTCAACCCGTGTTGACCATTTCAACCTATGACCCAGGCCTTGTTTCGATTGACCCCTAAATTAAGTTTAAAAATTATGATAATAATAATTTTTATCTCTACATTGACATGAGTCAACTTGAGTTGACCCACCCGATTTGTGATTGAGTTTTGTTCCAGGTTGACCTTCGAATCAAGTTTTTAAACTATGATAATAACTAGATTTATTCAATGCTAAGCAAGGTTAACTCGGGTTGATCCTCATAACACGTGACTTGGATCTTATATCGGATCGACTCTCAAGTCGAGTTTTAAAAACTGTGATAATAACTACTTTTATTCTTATATTGACCTGGATCAATGATCAATCTCACTCGTGACTCGAGTTTTGCCTCAGATCAACCTCTAGTCAAGGTTTTAAACTATTAAAGTAACTATTTTTATTCCTACCCTAATTCCGGTCAACTCAACCCGTGACCCGAGCCTTATTCTAGATCCACCTCTAAGTTGGGTATTAAAACTATGATAATAATTATTTTAATTTTTACATGTGTAGTTACATAATTTTAGAATTAGATTTGAAAGTTTTTTACAATAGTATTTTAAAAATAATAGAAAAAAGATTTTGTCTATAATAACATGTCCTTTATACACTCATGTTTTAAAATTCTTCGAAACATTTGTAAAAGTGTAAATTTGAGACTAAACATAAATGTGTTTTTTAAATGATTTCTCAATTATGGCTTCTCTTATTACTTAATGAAACCGTTAAATTCTATCCTTTCTTGAAAAACAAAATATAATTTGGATGGAAAGATGGATGTGGATGGAACGCAATTAAATGAACAAAAATTTCAATCGAGAATCTCTAAAAGTTTGAGGGTAAAACTGATATAAGAGTTGTTCGATGGTAAAACTGAGATTTCGTATATATTTGGAGGGTATGTTTGAAGTTTGCCCAAAAAATCCCTGCAAGCTTAGAGCAAAACAGAGACCACAAAACAGAGAGACTCTGCCTTGTGTCTCCCGCATACATACACTACACACGATCTCTGCGGAAACAGAGACTTTTGAGCAGGAGTAGGCTGATCATTCCCATCTCCATAAGCAGCTCTTTATGCAGGTTAAAAAACCTTTGTTCCTCCTTTGTTTTTTTCGCCTTAAATTTAGATGATCAAAGAAAATCTTTTTTTTTTCTTTTAATCTATCCATGCTATTTTAAATTTTTTTGGGTGTAATCTGAACTGGGTTTTGATTGCTTTCTGTTCTGGTATATATTTGTAGATTAAATGCATGTGTACATGGTTGTTCTTGTGTCTTCTTGAGGTTTTAGCTTGCATTTTAGGATAAAAATCTATTTTATCTGTAGAATTTAGAAAAAAAATCGTGTGTGCACATCAGTTTAAATTGAGATATAGAGCATCTTTGAATTTTGGAATTTCTCGCACATTCTAATCCTTTTGTTTTGTGTTTCCTGTCATTGAAGCAAGATTATAGGAGTCAATTTTTTGTTAAAGATATCTACTTTAAGTTGCTATAGCTTTAGAAGAAAAATTGTAAATATCTTTATGGAGGTTTCGAGGATGGTTTGTACTTGTGTTGATTTGGGGTGGATTATTTTGTGTAGAGGTTGATGTTATACTGATTTGTTGTGTAGTACGAATGGAGGAACAGTTTATACTAAGAGTTACACCTTCTATTGCGGAGAAGTTGGATCGACTTTTGAGTGACACTGCTTCTTCTTCTGAAGAACAATCATTAGATTTGTCTTTTTCTGGTGAGAACGTCCTTCCCTTGCATTTTATGATATTCTTGGTTGTTGTTACATGTATAGTACTTTAGGAATTAGGATCTCTATGACAAGTGATTCAATCCACAGTGTAATGCTCCTTAATCGATAATGAGGTTTAGTTTATAACACTAGAAACTTACATTTTGTGATCACTTCATGGTTATGATCCATAAATTTGGCCCATTTGTGCAACCCTTTCAATTTTAACTTTATGGTTTAGCAATTTAATTTATTTATTTATCTACCCTGTGACAAGGCTGTATGAACCAAGTCATACTCTATGCTGCTAAAGATTCTAATGAAAATACATTTGGGGTAGATCTCGTGGTGGTTTCTCGAATTTAGTTTGCTGGGATAGATATATTATCTTGATACAGAAAAATGCCTCTTTTATATGGGGAAGCTATATGTCCTTCAAATGTTATTTCTGGACCTGGGGTGTGATCTTACATTAATCTGGTATTAAGTGCAGGACATGTATCAATTTGGTGTCAGTTTTTCTGTTCCAACAGATGCCTTACTGATAGAACAGTTGATACAATTTTGCATATGAGTTAGCTATTCGTTCCATATGTTGGTCACAAAGATACAATTGTTACTGTCTTAGGTTTAATGTTTCCTATAAGAGAATGATATAGTCACCGCTGCCAGAACAGCATCGCGTCTATTCTCCAGAGCTCTGAAACAACTTAATTTTTCTCTCCCTTCTTTCCTTATTTTTTCTAATTCAATTTTTTTTATTGATATGCAATTCGAATAAGAACAGAGAACATTAAGTGTAGTATGAAACCATTCTTGTTGCGTTGACTAGAGCCTTAGCATACTCATGAACCTGGAATATCTTGCTTTGCAGAGGATGGAAGGGGTGGCACATTTGTCATTGGAAACGAACATTTCCCTGCATCTCTCTTGGATCTTCCTTGTGTTGTAGAGTCCTACAAAACGTATGACGATTGTGCGCTAGTTAAAACTGCAGACATTGGTCAAGTATAGCTCTTGTTAACACTTTCAGTTTATAATCTCAAAAGACATTCATTTCTAAGTTGCTGCTATGATGACTTTTTGATTTTGACAGATGATTATGGTTAGAGAAGCAGGTGATACTGTTCCAGATGTGGTGGAGTACAGACATGGGCTCACTCCTCCTATGAGGGATGCTCGAAAGAGAAGATTTCGTAGGGAGCCATACCTCAATGTACGATTGATCTCAATACTTGCAAAACTTTGATGTTGAATCTAAGAATCAAGAACTTTTTTGGACATTTTGAAGTACTATGAGATCAATTGTGTGTAGCAACTGTTATTCTTGTCCTTTCAACCTGCTGCCTTTTCTGACTGTGGTGGTGTTACTTTTGACAGCCCGAGCTTGTACAACGTGTTGAGAAAGATCTTCTGAACATCATGGCCGGGGGCACAGTTGAAAATGCTGATATCCTTAGTATTATGCATATCTTTGATTTTGTTTTTTCAGCTTAAAGAGAAATAGAAGTTCTTCAGCTTCTAGCAAACCATAGGTTTCACTATTCCGGATTAGCTTACAATCAGGAGTATAAAATTCCTCTCGGTGCACTTATGCATGCTCTTGGCAAGAATGGATTATATATCCATTGCAACAAGAAGCTTGGGGAAGTGTCCCTTACTGGCATGCAGATTATTAAGGATGGTTTTGGCAGCCAGGCAATTGTCGTCTATTCCAATTTGTGTTGCATTCTATGGGACTGCAATGCCAAGCACACGCCCTATGTAACTTGCCAATAACCAAACTTAGCTCATCGGCAACTGCATTAATTGTTGGTACATTGTGTTCTGAAAATTTAATTTGATTATGTTAATTATTAGCAAGGCAAGTGCGCACCACTGCTTTAATGCGACATTCCCCATAGAGAATTTGAGGGTGGCTCATGTTCAGTGGAGTCCCACCAGTAATACAGTATTCTTTGTTTGAATTGTTGAAGGTGTTTATTTAATCATTCAAGTAAATCCTTAACTGAATTCTTACAAGCTGAAGCTAATGAGCAAGAGGAAGACGGTGAACAGAATGCTCGTAAAGCAAATAAGAAACCTGAGCCTGCTCCTGAAGCAAAGCCTGATGTACCAGAAACAACAACTAATGCAGAAGAACCTGAGAGAAGTGATTCAGATGAGTCCGATGATTCGATGTAATGGGATGTCTTATAATTTGCCTCCTATGTCGAGAAATGGTGAATGTGATTAATCCAGCTTGTATTTTAATGCTGTGTGTGTTTATGGCACGCAATGTACTGGCCTCCAGTCATCCTTTGTTACTTGCTTAGCCACTCTGCCTTTTTTTTACTTATAAATTGCCTGTACTTTTTGTAGTTTCTATTGTTTTTATTAAAATACTGAATGAGTACTACTACATAATATTATCAGTATTAAATCCTCCCTATGCTTCCTAGAAGACAGCAGAATGAAAACAAGGAAATCTATGATGAGGTTCAATGCTGGTGGCCAGCATTGGGCCTCATAAGAATATACTCCATGGTCTAGGAAGCTGGTGACCTAATGCAAACACCAAAGATTTTGTGGTTTTGCCAATCTGGGCCTGGTTCCACTTTTGTCTGCTTATGAATTGGACTAGGGTATTAGCAATTGCACCGCAACTGGATTCAATGGCCACATCCATAGCGGGTGAAATCATCACCCCTGCCAGCAGAAAAGCTTTGTAATCCTCAGGATTGCAACTAGAAAATTTCACTGAGAAAAACTCTACGCTAGAAGGCAGCCTCGGATCTGAGATCAATCTAATAATCTTGTTATGACATTTATGAACAAGACACTAACAAGGTCTGCTCAGCCAGCTAACTCTCTTGGCTTGCATGCTGGATAATCGGGATCTTGTATTCTCAAACTTTCTTATCAATTTTCTTGTGCCCCACTCCCCCAACT
>Ga0325414_1000219_pt1 | contig 40976 bp, 17 predicted proteins | sample PopdelMetagenome_8_FD_206183 | JGI IMG/M metagenome (GOLD analysis project Ga0325414, IMG submission 206183) | Populus deltoides microbial communities from Bellville, Georgia, United States - Leaf-PdKOR-R3 | ecosystem: Host-associated > Plants > Phyllosphere > Phylloplane/Leaf | place: USA... | reverse complement strand
TGAATGTCCCATATTTAATTAGTTTGATGCTTGGTTTTATAAAATAATATTTAATTTTATAAATTAAAAATTGAAACAAAAAAGATTATATTTGGAACAAAAATAAAGAGGCAACCCTTTTTTTTTTTTACTCTTTTTACTCTTAAAGAGGCCTAAAAAAGTTCACTTCAGTACCTAATTTTTTTGTCTTTTAGGTTTGGTCCCATTTTTTTTAAGAATTTCACATTTTCATCCCTCATATTCATTAATTTTACGTTTTAGTTCTTGAAGTTTGAGAAAAAAAAAAGGGTCATAAGAAAAAAAAAAAAGTGATTGGTCGATCACATTCTAACTAATAAAAAGACCACATTCTAGCTAGTAGAAAAAATATATCTTGTTATCATTGAATTTTTCTTGAAAAAACAGTTTTCATTGAAGTGTTTTTAAGCTTTTATATTGCCAAAAAAAATAGAATGGGTTAAGAAAGTTTTTTTATTTGGTTTAATTTTATGTTTTTTTAACAATTTTTTCTTAAGGTGTTTGAGACTATAAATTGGTTTATTTAGTTTAATAAGGTGTTTATTAAGTGTTTTCATGTTAAAATATGTGCAAAATGATTTTTTAGATCCAAAAATTCTGACTTGACTTTATGGGCACCTCTTTGGTTGTCGGGTCAAATGATGTGTCTCTTTGGTTGTCGGGTCAAATGATGTGTCATATAAAACTACAAATGATGTTTTTATTTATTTTATTATTATTTTTTTAACAATAATTATTTACCCTTAAACATAAAAAAAATAGAGGGCTAGTAATGGAAAGTGCATGGAACTCTCTTCACTGTTCGACGTTTAAAACATGTTTTTTAATTAGGTAAGGTGCTTGGAACTTCCTTGTATCAATTTGAATAAGAATTTATTGATTTTGAGTAAAAATTAATTAAAATTAAATTAGGTTTCTTAATATGAAATTGGGAGAAAAGTGAATTTCTTAAAAATTAGGTTTCTAGAATCTTTGTAGATTGTTGTAAGAGTGAAATCATGTTGAAATAACAAAGAAATTTGGATGGATAGTGAAGCCTAAGAATCGGCCATTGAGAGACAAAAAAACAATTTAATGTATTTGTGTTATTCTTGTAAGATGACTAAACACATGGATTATAGTTTTTATAAATAGTTCTATTTTTATATGATAAATATGAATTTTAATGTTTTAGGAATTTAATGCCTTTGAGAAATTGATGAACTTAAAGTGAGTTTTAATTATGTTTATGCTTGTAATTGTATTTGTGATTGAAATAAGATGGAATTGAATTCATGTTTATTTAGATGTAACTAAAATGATATAAAAAGAGAAATGAATTTATAAATTTTGAATAAATAACTGAGTGAAATTATAATAGACACTACGATGATTGAAAAGTGTTTTTTTTAATACAATAATAATTGATTGAAAGCTTGTTGGATATAGTTGGAGGAGTTCAACATGTCAAATGAGCTGGACATAACTAAATTACAGATAAGCACTTTGTACCTTTCTTTAAATTTCTTGTCACTTTGTGAAATTTTTAATTAATAAAAATATGAATATAAATTTTAACATTGTATATGGAAGAGGAATGATGAATATGTAAGTTATTAGAATTAATGAATAGTCATTATCTAATATTGGATTTTTGATTTCTGGATTGGAATGCTAAGTTGATTGACAACCAAGATAGGTTAGCTAGAGAAATGAGTATTCATTATGGAATATCAGATTTTTGGCTTTGAAATGAGAATACTGGATTGATTGGCAATTAATATGGATTAGCCGGAGAAATGGATATTTATTATAGAATGCTAGATCTTTAGCTTCCGAATGAGAATGCCAGATTAATTGGCAATCAAGTGGGCTTGTTAGAGAAAAAGGTATTCTTAAGGAATACCATATCATGTGTATCTGATTGATTATAAATTAAGATGAGTATGTTGAAATAATGGTTATTAAAGAGAGAGTATTGGATTGTTGGCTTGAAATGAAAATACTAAAATGAGTTAATTATTTCTCTTAAATATTAAATGAAATATTAACTTATGATTTAATAAACCACATTGATTTAATAACTAGTATATGCTACTTTTGTTTAGACTTAGGGAAAGGTGGACTAGAAGGATGTGTAATTAAAATTTGGGATGTAATTATAGACATCTTCATTTTGTGATGTAATTGGATTAGTTTATCAATTAACCATCATTAGTTTTGTAATAGATATTTTGTTTATGATAGTTGAAACTTGTAAAACTAAAGCCTTAATTAAACATCATCCATGTCGTTATATTTTTAGTAAAAAAAAACCATGAAAGTAACTTGACTTGTATGTATAATTGAATGTTAGTTAATGTCTTGATGCATCATTATCATTATTATCATAATACAAAATTAATAAATGTTATAAATATTTTAAATTGATGAAAAATAAATTATGGATTGATGAATATGATTATATAACATCCAAGATAATTGGAATAGAAGTGTAGTTATGAGTTGGTGTAATTTATAAATAAAAAATGTGTTTGACTATGATGTGAATTGATGTTAAGACTTGAGATTTTTAAAATATAAAAAAACTATAATGAAATTTCATTAAAAATGATATTAATTAATTATATTGTAATACTCATAGATAGAAAATGAATAAAACCTAAGTGTGAGTTTCTGGTATATTTTATTAATCGATTGAATTTCTAAATAAACTGATCAACCATCTTGTCAACTAAAAAAAAAATTACACTGATTTTTGATTTAACATAAAAGAATATATTCTACTCAAATGTTAGGGATGCTATAATTGGGCTTGATTATTTTTTTTATGAAATTATCTCAATTTCATATTGAGTCGTGGGTTAACACAGGTAGACTTGAATCAATTTTTATTTTTAATTTATCTATTTTTATTATTTATTTTTTTTATCATATTATTAAATTAATCAAGTTTATTAGATCTAACCAAGTTAATTATTTGATTATCAATTTTTTTTATAGAGCTTTTTTTTTGTTTACATTAGAAAAAACTTGGTTTAGGGCCTGTTTGTTTTTGCGTTTCAAAAGCGCTTTTGATAAAATTTAAAATTTTTTTATTTTTTTATTAACTTCAAATTAATATATTTTTAGTGTTTTCAAATCATTTTGATGTGCTGATGTCAAAAATAATTTTTAAAAAATAAAAAAATATCATTAGCATGTATTTAGACATAAAAAGCTATTTGAAAAGCAACCACAACCACACTGCCAAACACACTCAGTGGTGTATTGTAGTTCATGCAGACCACCAATATAGTAAAAAACTAATTTGATAGGTAATATCTTCATTAATGAATATATTGTCTTTTGATCTGAATTTGTTTGCTTTATAACATCAGTGGTGTATTGTAGTAGTTTGCTACTGAATCCTTCAACTTCTGAATTGTTTAGTAAAAGTTGAAAATATCAGTGATGATCAAAGCATTATGTAAGTGCATGGTTATTAAGAGACAGATTATTACAATTGAATTAGCTTATATATATTCAGTATAATTTTGACAAAATAATTTAAAATTTTTTTAACTTTAACTCAGAAAAAAAGTTATAAATATATTTTATTAAAAAGAATTATTTTTACATAATTTGAGTCAAAATTCTTATTTAATAAAAAATAAAAAATATATATATCTTACAACTATGCTACACTCCTTGAACTTTTTTTTTATAAAAAAATTGCTTTGAATATTCTTACCAAAAAATGTTTTGTTTAAAAAGGAAAATTAATTAGAGAAGCTGAAGGATGACAAATTAAAACAATTTATTTATAATTGACAAGGCCTTCCTCTAACTCCTATGACTTCTCATTATCCAAATCGCTGCTCCTGCTTACATAACATTTGCAGAAAATGACATAAAATATCAAGCTGAGAACACTTAACAAGGCTAGAAGCCAGTAGTATTTGTCTAGACGGGCTTCTCTCATGTCATCAGAGAACCAGCTCTTGCCCCCTGTTGAAGATGTAAAATATTCAACGAGCGAAATCAATAGGGCACTCAAGAAGCTTCCCACTCCAAATACACTAGTATACAGTGCAATTCCCATTGTTCTCATTCTGACAGGAACTTCACTGTAGAAAAACTCTTGCATCCCTACAACAGTGAAGATATCCGAAATGCCTAGCAGGATGTACTGAGGTAGCAACCAAAATATGCTTAATGGAACTTCGGTTTCCATTTTCTGATCAACAACTTCCATCTTTTGTCCGATTTCGAGTCTCTTCGTTTCGACAAGAGCAGCTATGGCCATTGCTATGATAGATAGGACCATCCCAATTCCCATTCTTTCAGTCACACTGATACCTTTTTCGTCACGGGTAAACAGTCGTGCAAGTGGGATCAGCAATGCATCATAAAATGGCATCAGGAGGATTATAGAAACTGTAATAGAACTTTGTAGAGTAGCTGGTGGGATCTTGAAGCTGCTGCCTACATCTCTCTTCATTGTCATTCCTTGTTTGGTAAAGAATGTGGCAGGCAGTTGAAAGATGACCGCGAACATTAGGAGCATCGACCATATCGGCAAAAGCCTCAATACTACTTTTCCATTTTCTACCAGGTAGTTAATATCGCCGACAGGCTTCTCCATCAATGCCTTGGCATTGCCTGAATTCTGACAAAGAGGTTTTTCTTGAAGCCTATAAACAAGTAAAAAGAGTAGCACTATTATAAGATATTTTAAAGCAAGGCTGGGTTGATTGACGATAAGAAAACATACTCTAGCTCAGCCACGTCTGGCTTGTTGCTTGACAAGGTGATTCTGCTATTCATTAATTTCGACACAGCTTCCTTAATGGCTCGAAATATGTCCAGTGAAGACCTTTCAGAGATATTGTCATCCTGTTTATATGTATAAATTCTGCTACCACACCAAAATAGTAAAATCGATGCTGTCATTGCGATTGTGGGAATGGCAAATCCGAGTGCCCAGCCAAATGTGTCTTGGATATAGGACATGACTGTGACACCTGCGAGGCTGCCACCGCAAACCCCAAAATACCACCATTGGAAGAACAAACTCTTCTTATTTGTTTTCTGCTCATCTTTTGTGCACGGTAGCTCATCATCGTTCGGAATTTGATCTGCTCCAAAGGCTTGTAAAGACGGGTTATATCCACCTTGTCCTAGAGAAATCAAACAGAGTGACCAAAACAGGTATGAAGAGCTTATATTGTTGGTGGGATGCCTTGCCCAAGCCAATGCTGTTGATGTCAAAGCCACAAGTCCCTTAAAAGAAGAAATTAAGGAGGCTAACAAAAGCATATTTACCATGAAAAATCATAAACCAAAAACTGTATAAGATTCTACAGTTACAGAGGCAATTTTTTTCAAATTAATCAAATTCTTGCTTACAAGTGCATCAAATGGTGGCATTAATTTTACAAATAAGCACATAATCAAGAATTTATGACATAATCACCAAAACTTTTCCATAGTTGTCAGCTTAATGGTAAATTTGCAGAATTTCAAGAGCAGAAATGAATGGGGGAAAAAAAAACAGAAAGTACTAACCACAACATATAGAAAGGAAGAGGTAAGAATGGTGGAATACCGATCCCAAGAATCAGCAAGGGATGCTACTAGAAGTGGTAACATGGACGTGAACCCACACCAATTATTTACTGTCTTGGCTGCAGCAGAGTTGCTCATCATAACAACATCTGTGAGATAAGTTACCAAATTTGATGCCACCCCTTTGAATGCAAACCTCTCCATACCAGCTATCACTATCCAAGTGGAAAAACCATAATAAATTTAAATCAATTAACATGCAGTCTAGCAGATTCTTCAAGTTTGAGCAAAATATTTATCGGCTATTCATCTGGGAAAATCCCAAGAAGATATTCTATAAGAGAAAAATACACTACCTATGAGGAGAAAACATGACCTGTTCAATCCTTTAGGCTTCTTCCCACTCGCCATTATGAGAAAGATAGATATGATGAAACTGTACGATCGATCGGTAGGATTAATACGATCATGCAAATTGATTATAAATGAGATAATGGAATCCTATTAGGATTCTATCAATCCCTCTAAGATTCCATAAAGACTTTGATCCTTTAAAAAGAATAGGAATGAATCAAGGACAACAGCATTGCATGACCCTCCACTAAACAAAATAGATTCTTTCAGGTGCAGAGAACCAAAACTATTGACAAAAATTCTGAGGCTCTTAGTACACGATGACGTTATTGGAAACCTTTTTCCAACAAAAAATAAAATCAGGTGGGCTTTGTTTTATGACACGACAAACACTAAAGCAACTCCGAGCGTTTCTGTTCTCGTAATGGAGTCACTTCCAACAAGCAAAGGTTGAAATCCACTTTCAGTCGTGAATGCTGACATAGAGGCATTACCATTGTCTGGAAAATGTTGACGTGCATCGATAATGGATGTCTGCTGTTTCGAGATGGATAATCCCAGTGGCGGAGGCAGGGGGAGGCTGGCAGGGCCCGGGCCCTGCAAGGAAATTTTTCACCCCTCTTTCTTTGTAAAATATTTAAAATTTTAATTTTTTTTTAAATATTTCTTTTAATTTGGCCCCCCTTCCTTTTTTCTTCTTGCTCCGCCTCTGGATAATCCAATGGTGCCACGTACGCAACACGTGGCAGTTTCGACACTCGGTGCTGGGTGCTGTTGCCACGTAATGTTTCCATTGAATATTTTCTTATTTTTAATTTCAGATTTTGACAGTGGATAATAATTGGTTTGTGGAACAAGGACATATTGTGGAGCTCCTAGACTCAACAGGACCTGCCACTTCCTATAGAATAAAAAAGCTAACCTTAACAGGACAGAACAAAACATGATAGGAAAGAAAAAGGCAGTTGTTGAGGAGATGCTGTGCGGGAAGTGGATTCCTCCCATAATGAAGTCCCCAATACCTGATCTGGACGTGTGCAAATTAAGAGAATTGGATTGTTGTTTTCAAGGATTATTTTCCTATGATAACTTGTTGAGAAGATGCTTTGGTATTCTTACTCTAATCTATCCTTTTTTTAAAAAAAGAAAGGAAGAAAACCGGATGCCTTAATCTATTGAACTCATGTGGATTAACTATCAGACTTGTTGCCTTATTTTTAGTTCCTTTATTGTATTGGATTGTACTTCATTTGCTGGTCTTCCACTAGATGGCCATCATGCATGATAAGGAATTCTCAGTCTTCCATAAGAAAAAGAAAAGAAAGGAAAAGAAACCAAGAGATGTAAGGATGTACGTAGGCCACATCAAAAACAAATGTGATCACTTGGGAAAGTTTGAAGATTATAAATTTGAAGGACCCAACATTACTTTATGATCGTAGGATGTCCTTTCGTGTCCTCCAATCATAATTTGAGTGTTTAGTGATTGCTGTACATGTATGAATCTTACCAAGCATGATCTCTTCTAGGGTGATGATTTCCAGTATCTCTCGATGTTACTGATGCCAAGATGCTATCCAAGGGACCAAAATCCTTGTGCTTCTGTCACATCACACCAGTACCAGTGAAGAAATTATCTGGAGAGCACAACACGCTAGCTAGTGCATGGCTTTTTACTGGTTTTCCAAGAAAGCATGCGTGTAGCAGCAGCTGTATGCATGGACTGGCGGATGACTAATGTTATAGATGGCTTTTTTTTTCTTCCTTTTCTTTTAAATGCTACACAAGCAAACCAGTTAAGAAAGAGTTGAAGAGTATAGATATATTGTTGGTGTAGTTTGTAAATGAATAAAAAAAAGATGTTTATCCCATATTAGAAAGAAACACTCCCTCGTAATGTTTCTAAGTGTGGGTTTCTATTGTGTAGTAAATTAAGCCATGATGGACAAACTCTCTTATTTGGCTTCCTAATGTTATTATATGGATATTTATAATATCATGTGGAACTTGGAACTTAATATAAATAGTTATACTATTTGATGAATAATTATATTATTTCATCAACAATCATATTGTTTGATGAACAACCATAGTGTTTCATCAATAGTCATAATGTTTGATGAACAATCATATTGTTTCATCAATAGTCATACTGTTTGATGAACAATCATACTGTTTCATCATTATGTTTCAAGTCTATAAAAGCATGTTACTATACAGAAAAGATATAACAACAAAAAAGACATATTCTTTTCTTGGTCTTATCTTCTCATTCTTTTAGAGGTTTAGAGGGTTTAGTTGTATCTTGGAGGTGTTGTCTCTGTGTGGGACAAATAAACACCTTAAAGATAGTGTTTTCACGCCTCTAAGCCAACTCCATATTTGTTTCCATCCTAAATTTTCCTAACAATTTTAAGGTGTTTATTTTGATGGAGACAAATATGAATTCCAGCGTCAAAGTTACTAAGGATGTCAAAATTCAACTAGATCGGTTTGATGGTACGAATTACACAAGATGGATGGACAAGATGATATTCCTGCTTACTTTATTAAAGATTTACTACATTCTTGATCCGAATCTATCTGCATTACCTGAACCACAAGAAGATGAATCTACCACTATTAAAACTGCAAGAGTAAAATGTGAAGAAGATGAAGTGCTTTGTCGAGGACATATACTGAATACTCTGACCAGTCGACTTTATGACATCTTCTCCAAATTAAAGTCGCCAAAAGAAATTTGGACTGCCTTGGAGACACATTACAAGCAGAAAAAATCAGGTTCTGATCATTTTCTTGCTTTAAAATTTTTTGAGTATGAGATTACTGATAATAAGCCAATCATGGATCAAGTTCATGAAATTCAAATATTGATATCAAAACTTAGTGATTTGGATATCAAAGTTCCTGATTCACTTCAAATGGGGGCCGTTTTATCAAAACTTCCTCCACCTTGGAATGAATATAGGAAGAAGATGTTGCATTCTACAAACAATTATACCTTTGAACAGTTTCAAACACACTTGCAAATTGAGGTTCAATCTCGTATGCGTGAATTGCAAGCAACAAATTCTAAAGTGAATTAGGTTACTGAAATTGGTTTGCCAATGACTCAAAACAATCTGAAAGTGCAAAAGAAAGGAAACAAATTCAAGAAGAAACAAAATGCTAATAAGAAGCATAGAGTTTGTTTCCATTGTGGAAATAAAGGGCACTATATAAAAGAGTGCAGATTCAAGAATTTCAACAAGAAAGGTGGTTCTTTCAAAGTGAATATGGTTGAAAAAGACGAAGTCAGGGAGTTAGTTGCCATGGTTTCAAACATTCAAATTGGAATGATTACCGAATTAAATATGGCAACTAATGTTGTAAAGACTTCAGATTGGTGGCTGGATTCTGATGCAACAGTTCATGTTTGCAACAACAAAGCATGGTTCAAGACTTATGAAGAATTGAAAAAACCTGAAGAGGTCTTGATGGGCAACCATAATTCTGCCAAAGTTTTAGGAAAAGGAACTATTGAGTTGTACTTTACTTCTGGACAAAAATTGTCTTTACTCAATGTGTTTCATGTTCCTGAAATTAGAAAAAACCTTGTATCTGCTAGTCTCTTAAGCAAGAAAGGGTTCAAGATTGTTTTGGAGTCTGATAAGGTTATTGTAATTAAGAGTGGGATGTTTGTGGGAAAGGGTTATTCCTATGATGGCATGTTTAAGTTCAGTATTAATGAAATCAATGTTATTTCTGCTTATACGGTTGAATCTACTTCTCTTCTTTGGCATGCAAGATTAGGACACCTAAATTATAGATATTTGCAATATATGTGTAAGCATGGTTATATTTCATATCAACACAATAATAAAAACAAATGTGAAGTATGTATTCAAACAAAGATGACAAACAAGCCTTTTCCTTAAAGTAGAAAGGAATTCTCAATTACTTGAGTTGGTCCATTCTGATATATGTGAAATAAATGGTATGTTAACAAGGGGTGGGAAAAGATATTTCATAACTTTCATTGATGATTATTCTCGTTTTACCTAAGTTTACTTGTTAAGAACTAAAGATGAAGCCTTTGGAAAATTCAAGGAATTCAAGAAAATGGTAGAAAATCAAAAGGAAAGGCAAATTAAAGTTCTTAGAAGTGATAGAGGTGGAGAATACTTTTCTAAGGAGTTTTCTACATTTTGTGAGGAAAACAAAATAATCCATCAAATGATAGCACCCTATACACCACAACATAATTGACTTGTTGAAAGGAAAAATAGGACCTTAGTGGATATGGTTAATGTCATGCTTTTGAATGCTAAATTACCAAATAATTTATGGGGTGAAGCCTTACTTACTGCATGTCACATTCATAATAGAGTACTATCTAAAAAATCAAATGTTTCTCCCTATGAAGCATGAAACAGTAGAAAACCAAATCTGAATTATTTTAAAGTGTGGGTAGCTTTTTATAAAAGTTCTGATCCTCAAAGAACAAAATTAGAACCCAGAGGTCTTAAGAGTGTTTTTGTTGGTTATGCACAAAATTCAAAGGCTTATAGACTTTTGGATTTAGAAACTAATGTGATTGTTGAATCTATACATGTTGAATTTATCGAATATAAATTCATAAGTGATTCAAATGTGCAAGAACCAAATCTAAAAGTAATGACTCCTAGCTCAACGTTAAGTGAAAAACGTAAAAAACCTAGAAGTAATAGGTTCAAGTGAACCTAGAAGAAGTCAAAGAGTTAGAAAGGAAAAACACATAGATACAAATTTTATCTTTACTGATTCAATTGTATTTTTAGTGGAAAGTGATAGAAATACAATATTAAAAAAGACACCTATGATCCTAAATATAGAAGATGATCCAAAGATATTTGGTCAAGCTATGTCTTCTAGGGATGTTGCTTTTTGGAAAGAAGCGGTAAATGATGAAATTGATTCAATATTGTCTAACAATACTTAGATCCTAGTAGATTTACCTCCAGGTTCTAAGCTAATAGGATGTAAATAGGTGTTTAAAAGAAAATACAATACCGATGGTTCTATACAAACCTTTAAGGCAAGATTGGTTGCCAAAGGTTTTACTCAAAAGGAAGGTGTTGATTATTTTGACACTTATTCTCCAATGGCAAGAATTATATCAATTAGAATTTTATTTGCATTAGCATCAATTTATAAATTGTATGTTCATCAAATGGATATAAAGACGGCTTTTCTAAATGGAGATTTAAAGGAAGAAGTGTATATGGAGCAACCTGAGGGTTTTATACTTCCTGGAAATGAAGAAAAAGTCTGTAAATTGATAAAGTTTTTATATGGTTTAAAACAAGCTCCGAAATAATGGCATGAAAAGTTTGACAAAGCAATTTTGTTGAATGGTTTTCATCACAATGGTGCTGATAAGTGTATGTATTCCAAATTTACAAAAGATTTTGGTGTGATTATTTGTCTCTATGTAGATGACATGTTAATATTTAGCACCAATATTATTGGAATAGTTGAAACCAAAAGGTATCTCACTTCTATCTTTAAAATGAAAGATCTTGGTGAAGTAGATACAATTTTAAGAATCAAAGTTAAGAAACATAGTAGTGGCTATACACTTAATCAGTCATATTATATTGAGAAAATGCTCGATAAGTTTAAGCATCTCAATATAAAGGAGGCTAATACCCCATTTGACTTTAGCATGAAGTTAAATGATTATTGTGATAAAGTGATAGCACAACTAGAATATGCTAGTGCCATTGAAAGTCTTATGTATGCTATGCATTGTACAAGACCAGATATAGCTTTTGCTATATGCAAGTTATCAAGATATACAAGCAAGCCGAATAAAGATCATTGGAAGGCTATTGCAAGAGTCTTTGGTTACCTAAAAAGAACGATCGATTTAGACTTGTTTTATTCTGATTTTCCAGCTGTGATGGAAGAATATAGTGATGCAAGTTGGATGACTAGTTCAAGTGATAATAAGTCCACATCATGATGGATTTTCTCACTTGGAGGAGGTGCAATATCTTGGGCATCTAAGAAACAAACATGCATTTCTCATTCTACCATGGAATTAGAATTTATTGCTTTAGCTACTGCAAGTAAAGAAGTAGAATGGCTTAGAAATATGTTGTTTGATATTAAGTTGTGGCCACAACCTATGTCAGCTATTTCTTGATACTGCGATAGTGAAGCAACTATGTCTCGAGCTTATAGTAACATTTACAATGGTAGTCAAGACATATAAGCATTCGACATGGATATATTCGAGAGTTGATTACAAATGGTGTAATCACCATTGTCTATGTGAAATCTGTGAATAATTTAGCGGATCCACTCACAAAAGGACTATCTAGAGACATGGTACGAAAAACAACTAATGGAATGGGGTTGAAACCCGTTATTAAAGATACCAGTAATAGGAACCCAACTTCGGATTAGCAAGAAGCTTATCTCTTAGTTTAATGGGTAATAACAAGTTACTGTTTGTATATGTTTGACATTGATAATTAATTTGAGTCCCTATTCTGATAGTATTCAGTGTGTTCTATTATGAAAAGTAGGGTGAGCGTGGGCTTTTAATGGAATTTAAAGTTTGTGTCTAATGTAATAAAGACATGTATAATTCCACCTATATGAATATAAAAGTGGTGCCGTTTTTTACAAGAGTTAGGGTTTTCTCTTGTAAATATTCAAGAAAAAAAATTATGATTTTAGCACATGACCATAATAGTGCTAAACAGTTGTAAACCTCTTTAAGAGTTTGGATAGTATTATGTGTGTAATATCTTTTATTCTACAACAAAAATTTTGGTTTAATCTGCGGACACCAATAACTTTAGTAGGATTCAAGTTCTAACACTAATTGAAGGTTTAAATTGTAAAATACCTTCTTGTAAGCATAATTCTATCAAGTGAAAAGACCTTCATTACAAACTAGTGGGGGATTGTTGGTGTAGTTTGTAAATGAATAAAGAAAAGATGTTTATCCCACATTGGAAAGAAACACTCCCTCGTAATGTTTCTAAGTGTGGGTTTCTATTGTGTAGTAAATTAAGCTATGATGGACAAACTCTCCTATTTGGCTTCCTAATGTTATTATATGGATATTTATAATATCATTTGGAACTTGGAACTTAATATAAATAGTTATAATATTTGATGAACAATCATATTATTTCATCAACAATCATATTGTTTGATGAACAACCATAGTGTTTCATCAATAGTCATAATGTTTGATGAACAATCATATTGTTTCATCAATAGTCATATTGTTTGATGAACAGTCATACTGTTTCATCGTTATGTTTCAAGTCTATAAAAGCATGTTACTATACAGAAAAGATATAACAACAAAAAATACATATTCTTTTCTTGGTCTTATCTTCTCATTCTTTTAGAGGTTTAGAGGGCTTAGTTGTATCTTGGAGGTGTTGTCTCTGTGTGGGACAAATAAACACCTTAAAAATAGTGTTTTCACGCCTCTAAACCAACTCCATATTTGTTTCCATCCTAAATTTTCCTTACATATATTATAGCTTATAAACGAGAGCAAAATATGCTCTCCTAAAGCTCTTTCTTGCACAGGTAATCAAACAATGTTAATTAATTGCGATTTCACCGCAAGTTGCCCCCGTGGATCCCAACACTGTTATCCATGCCTCTCTTTTTCTGTTTTTTCATTGCAATATTTAATTGCTAAAGATCATCCTTGCAATTATTTAATTGCTGTCGGTGGCTATACAATTTCTTATCATCAAACACCATTTAAAAAACCAAACAAGATGGATACTGCAGGCCGGAGCTTTTTTTTCATGTTCATGAATTTGTCTCTTTTCAATAAAGTTGGTATTGGAGATATGATTTGTCTTTAGGGTTTTATTTCTTATTTTTTATAATGATTGCAGGCCTTCATGTGGATATTATTATTATTTTACCTAAAGGTAAAACTCATGAGTGTACTGGGCAAATTGCACATGATAAATGACTATTTTACTCTTCAAAAATCAAAGGATTGAACACATTTAGGGTAATAATAATATTTTCATAATTTATTTTATAATATAATTACTCCCATGTCCTTAAAAAAAACATAGCTTATAAATGAAGAGGTTTTGTGATTTTCTTATTTTTTGCTCAATTTAATTATCAAATGGCTTTTGATAAAAATAATGGATTTTTACTTCATTTGTCTGCTTATTCAATTATTTTTTTATTAGTTTTTATAGTAGATTTCATTCTTATTATTATAATTACTATTTATTTTTTTAAAATTTTTTTATGGTTAAAAATTTTATTCATAATTTTTTATAATCATCTCGATTTCATATAGAGTTGTAGGTTTCAAAGATTAGATAGATTTAATTTTATTTTTTTTTATTAATATTAAGTTATTAAATTTTAAGTTTTATATTTTTTTTGAGTTATCTTAAATATACAAAGTTAATTCAGATTAACTTTCAAATATTATTTTATATTAAAAAAAATTAATCCATACGCTGTCTAGCACGGCAACAAAACTCTAGTAGACTCTACTTTTGTGAGTTATAGCCCTTGCCCGCCGTCTTATCATGTTCCTCCAACTATCGGAAAGGCCTTGTGCCACTAAAAACAAAACCACACGGCTTGTTTTTATCTTTTGCCATTTCATAGTCTATCTTGCCCAATGTAACCCTACTTTTTTTTTTTTTTTTGCGAGTTGTACATGTGTTGTGTTCCATCCCTTCTATTGAGAGTTTCTTCTCTTTTTTTCATTCATTTTAATGGGGTTTGTTGCAGCTTTTGGCACTCACTAAATAGAGATCTGCGTTACATTGCATGTTGGACTATTATTTTTAAATAAAAAAAAGGCTTCATGCAAAACTTGAGATTTAAAAAAAATAAGAGAATTTGATTATTGAATTGGCCGAGTTTAATTACCTCACCTAATCTAATAATACTTTAAAAAAGTAATGACAACAAATAAACTGAATTAATAAAAGATTGATATCCATAATATAAAAAAAAGTGACAATAGAAAAAGACCCGAGTCAACTCAGGTTAACCCATTAAATCTGTAACTCAAGACATGAGATCGGGATAACCTCAAAAAAAAAAAAACAAAGGCTAATTCGTAACCAACCAAATGTTGAAAAACAAAATTTTAAAAAATATACTAAAAAAATAGAAGTCAACTAAACCTAACCTTCTAAACTTGTGATCTCGGTTATAAGGCTGATACCATATTATAGAAGGCAAATTTGAAAAAATCATGGAGCAAAATCCTCAATAAACTAAATGTCAAGGGATGAAATAAAAAAAATTTAATTTTTTTTAAAACCCGTTATAAAACCCATTGATTTTTTTTATATAAAATTTTGACCAAAATAATGTCATTTTTCATATTTGTAAAAAAAAAAAAAATTAGTTGCCCGGGTAACCTTGGCCAGCCAACCCGGCCTATGACCCAGGACTTGCCTAGGGTTGACCTCCGGACCGGGTTTAAAAACCATAATTAAAAAAAATAAGAATGCAACTTCTTTGTAATTTTTTAAAAACCCGTTGAATAATTTTTAGGTCAAGTTAATTCGGGTAACCTTGACCAACCCACTTGATTTATGATCTAGAACTTGCCATAGGTCGAGTTTAAAAACTAGTATTGAAAAAATAAAGATCAAATTTGGCATTAAAATCAAATAAAATCAAACAATGAGGAACGAATCTGAAAAAAAAAATCAATTAAGAAAATAAATGAAATCAAAAGAAATTATAATGAAAAGAATGAGGACAAATTAAAAAGAAAGAGAGCAAAAATCAGGTATAAAATTAAAAATAAAATCAATTAGAAGAAGGGTGAAAAGCAAGATAAATATCAATTAGAATAAAGATGACCAAATCTAACATAGAAATAAAATACTAAAGGAAGAAATAAAAAAAATCATAAAAAGAATTTAAAGCAAATATAGAACAATAAAAATTATAAAAACCACAATTAAAATAATACAAAAAGTTAGGACATTTTTGAACTTTGGGTGAGTGGAGGAGAGAGAAAAGAGAGTGGAGAAGAAGAAATATAGCCACCGCCTAATGGCAACCCTTTCGACAACATGCATCGGTCAGGACGAAGCGCCACCCCGCAACACTTCTCCTGAGACAACGGTTGGGTATTTTTGGACACTTGAGAAGGTGTCACATGCTGCCCAAATGGTTTTGACTACCTCAACACGTTGACGTGTTTTTATCACGCGCTAACAACTTTTTAGTTTTGTTTTTTGTTTTTTTTATAAATATCAAAACATCCCTAACTCCACACGAAATTTACAAAAAAACTAGATTCCAAAAAACACCGATACCCTTGAAGACAAAAGCATGTGCTTTAAAATCCAAGGTTATCTTGGTAATTTCATTAGGCTCAAGAATAGGAAAAACCAAAAAAACCCTTCTCCCAAAGCAAAAGATATTCAGACTCCTCACCAATTCTAGAATACAAATTATATCCCATATAAAAATACAAAAATACCCGTAAAGTGTCTTTCTCTTCCAAGGACAAGTTAGTAAATATATTGGACGAATTCAGGAAAACGTGGGAGAAGCTACAATAAATTACGGAGCTATTTTACTATTTTGTTAATTGGAAAGAGTGTGAGAATAATAGTGGAAGACCTGGAGTTCAGCACCGTAATGGTGTCTAATAGTGATAGGAATATCAGCCTTTCCAAATCTTGGAGATGCTCAAGTTGAGCATCTCTATCAAATATTTTATGCAACAAACGCTTCCTTAATATTTTAAGGCTTCCTAGGCCCTGTAATTTCACTCATTTTCAATATAGTTTGTGTAAAACCACATGTGAAACATCAAATTTTCATGGGTTTCATAGCCAAAACATAGCTGCTAAAGATAACCAAATGTTACGTTATTGAGCTTGATAAAAAACACAGAAGCTAACGAATAGCCAAATACTCTAATGTCCTGCTTGTTTTGTTCAGCCACTTTGCAATCAATGACTTGCTCTTACATTTGAATTCATAATTTTTTCAACAACGAATTCTATCACCTCATGCATACATCATATATACATGGGCTAGGGATGTACAATGATATATGCTGAATTTGAATACCTGCTGCTTGAGTTTATTTTGAAGCTATTTGCCGAATTAGCTATCACAAACTTGCTCGTGGTGTTATGTGTGGACACAAGTGGCAGCAGCTAGCCACGTCCAATATATGGCTGCATGGCGAAGGTCAAAATGACAGCAAATTAGGTGACCTAAATGCTGAAAATGGTAGCAAGAAGTGGCTGCCATTATTGACTGAAATAGGTAGGTTTGCTCTTCCATTTCAGCTATAAATAGAGGGGGTTATGAGAGCCGATAGACACCAAAGAATAGAGTAAGAGTGCTGTGAGTGTGAGAGGAGTTTGAGTTGAATAGAGAGGTTTTTCTCCTCCTCATTACAATGTGTATTTTCACTTTTGGTTAATTACAAACAACAATTTCATTGATGTCGACAAATCGCTGAACCATGTTAGATCTTACGTGTTGTGTTGTGTCTGGAAAACAATGAAAGATCCTAACATGTAATGGTTTTAAATTTAAGGATGTTTGATTTTTTATGGCTATGAAAGGATAGCTAATCCCAACAAATATAATATCCATTGTACTGATCAGAGACCTCCAGATCTTACAATACATAGAATTAGCAGCATATCATGTACGTATTTCGACAATAAAAGTACTAGTTTTTCTTATCCATCATCTCATATATTGTCTTCTTTAACACAAATTTAACCAGTGTTTTAAAACCCGGACTGGCCCGGCGGGTCGACCCGGGACCCGGTCGACCCGGGCCTGGGACCGGTCCGGGTGGAGGCAAAAACCCGTTTGGAAATTGGCCCGGGGAAACCCGGTCGACCCGGGACCCGGTCCACCCGGTCAAACCTGGGTGAGACCCGGTCAATTTTTTTTCTTCATATTACCAGTCATTAAACGACGTCGTTTAAACGCTAAAAACTGAAGACTGAAGAAGGACACAGCAATATCAGTTACAAAACTTACAATTTGCAAACATAATTGAAACCAGCCGATCGCAGAGGACGTCTTGACAGAGGAGCAGAGGACTTCCCGCCGCTTCCTGTCGCTGCCTCTTCTCTTCCTTCGACCTCCGCGTCCCAGCCTATTGCACCTGCTGCCTCTTCCGGTTGGTATTGCAACTACTCTTTCTTTCATTTTTTTTTGTCTCATATCACTGTTAAGCCAAAAAGAAGAAAGCTTTCGATTCAATCCGTCCTAGCTCTTGTCTAAGGATTCGAAGCTGGCGAAGTAGTAGAAGTCATCTCAGGCTTGTGGTAACTCTTTTCATTTGGTGGTGCTCCGCCGGGCAGTCCCCTAAGTTCGGCCGATGCTTGCTTTGTCTTTGTAGGTTCCGCCTTAGATTCAATTTGATGGGTTATTTGCCATTCCATCGGAACAATAGTCTTTAATAGTTTTTTTCATTTGATGGGCTAATCATAGGTAAAATAAATGCATGCCAAACTACCCAACTATTCAGCAAGTTTATTTCTTCATTTCGTTTTCATTTTAGACAAAAACATAGATCATTTTGCTGTCGTAATATAGTTGTATTTTATTTTGTGGTTTATTTGTAGTTTTTATTTTTCATTTTGAATCATAATTATAGCTATGTATTATTTGCTATTCTTGTTTGGACTGCTCAATTACCATCAAAGATTTAACTATATATCTGGCTTTTTTTGTTACCAGCCAATATCATATTGTGTGTGAATCAATTCCAACCTTCATCATGTTTGAGCCCAAGCCTCCCAAATTATTCGAGAGGTTTACTTCTCTCCGTGACCCTTCAATATTCTTGTATCTTACTAGTAAATTCATGGATGTGGAACTCTTCAAGATGCTTATTGAAGTGGAAGAATCCTCGCTTTGTGCTTAGCATTAATCTTGGTCTGCAATTTCTATCTTCTTTTAATTTCTGGCATCGGTTTTTCAGGATCTTGCTAGTGCTGGAGCCACCAAAAGGCCTACATGCTGTGTGTTAGTGTTGACCGAGCCTACCAAGGGGGAACTGGGCAAGGAGGATCAAGAAAAATTGAAGCCAGATTATGATCAAGTTGTTTCGGATGTATCTGAACTTTTTTGAAAGAAAAACGCAGCTTCGGTCTGTTTTAAAGATTATTTTTTAAAAAATATATTAAAATAATATATTTTTTATTTTTTAAAATTTATTTTTTACGATTTAAAAATACATAAAAAATTAAAACAAAAAAAATTAAACTTTTTTAAAACCAGGTTAGATTGCAAAAACAAATACAACCTAGAGCTATGAGTAGGCTTGCTTCAATCTTATGTACTTTGATGGGTAGCTATTAAAGACTATTGTTCCCATGGAATAGCAAATAAACTTGCTTGTTTTTTTATAAGTGTTTTTATTTTTGGGTCGACCTGGGTCAACTCGGGTTAACCCATCTGACCGGTGACCCGATCACTTGACCGGGTCGACGACCGGGTCGGGTTTCAAAACTATGAATTTAACAATAAATTTTCTGTTTTTTTAAAAGTTAATTTATGACACTATATATATGTTACTTGCACCTCTTAGTTTGGATTAACACGTTAATTAGATCATGCTAATTAATACAAGAATTTTCCTTTTTGAACCTTTCGAACTCGATCAAATGTGTTTTGTTCGATTTGTAAGGGAAGCCATTCTTTCGACAATATTGAGTTCCATGATCAAGCTTTTGATCTTTTTGTAGTCCCGATCAAATCTTTCATAGCATATTTGAAAACCCTCAAATTTTAATAAAATTTCATGTTTAAAATTATTTTGAGGTTCATGAATTAAATTTCAAATGATTGAAAAAATAAAATAAATTCAATACAAAATTAAATAGGAGGCCAACCTTTTTAATTTATAATTTTAAAGATTAAAAATTTAATATTAAAATTATCTTTTCTAAAATACCCATATATCTAACTTTTTTATAGACCTTTGAAAAAATAAAATGAAGATAATAAAAATAATATAGATAATAAATTAAATTGAATTTTACTCTTTTTTAATTATATAAATTAAATTTATTTATCAATTTAATTCAATTACAAAAAAAAAATATTTCTGAACAACAACGTATCATGTAAATAGCGCATTTGTGTTTTAATTGCATCAAAAAAGCTCTCCATTTCTTGTTTCGTTCTATGTGTAGAAAAAGGCATTTAAAAAAAAAAAAAAAAGGAAAGAGTTGCCCAGAAATGCATAATAAAACAAATAGACAGAAAAACAAATATGCTCCCCAACTAGTAATCATTTATCAATTAAGTCCGCAAACAAAATACTTTTTTCCATTCAGTCCCATATTTCACCCCAAAATTTAGTTTTTTTTTTTTTTTTTTTTTTTTTTTTTTTTTTTTTTTTTTTTGTTATACTCCAAAATTTAGTTTGAGGATGAGTGATTGGGTAACTACTACTAATTCGATACAAACTCAATTGAATTTTTTTTTTTATTAGGGATTGAACTCGGTCAGAAGAAATAGTTTGGGGGTAGACAAAACAAATGTTAGCATGATTTTTTTTTTGTTGTCAAAACTGAGCAAAGATAATGGGAAATTGGAACAAAGCCGAAGCTAGATTGCCCACGCCTGTACCCCAGTAATATATGATGGAAACACAATGATCTTCGAGTTTTCTGGGTTTTGCTTATGCTTGCTGGGGCTGTGCTTCACTCATCATCCGAGGGATCAGCCTCGTCGTCCGAGGGATCAGCCGCTTCATCCAAGGGATCAGCAGCATCATTAGGCTTTATGTCTTCTTCACTCACCTTGTCAAATTCATAGTAATCGGAGATGAAAGCTGGAAAGATGAAATTGGCTATCCCATACGCTAGCAGAAGCACAGCACTGTGATACGTACAAGATAATTAACAGGAGTGAGGGTACCATATAAATATATATACACTTAATTTCTTGAATCAATCTTGCAATGTGTGCGCATATATAACTAACCCTGTTTGTAGGAGAACTGATACATCGCGAGGTCTAGGTTCAGAAGCGACTCCAAGAATGAGGGATTCAGCAATGGCCCTTGTTCTTGCTGTCATTTTTTGGTTATGCTTAGCAATTCTAGCAGGCTCTTTGTTAGAAGACCAAAGTAGTCTCTGTGCCTTCCATTGAGGTTTCTGTACGGGTCTTGAAAGTAAGGGAAGGAGCGGTGAAGAGTGAAATGGAATGCTGCAGTTCATGGTGATAAATTCGGTATCAAAATTTGTGCAGGAGAATGCTCTTCGCTTCAGTGTCTGAGCCACCTTATCTCGAGAGAAACAATTCGGTCCCTGGCCTCGTGTCCATTTGTCATGGTTCTAAATTTTGTAAGGAAATCTTATCTCGTGTCCATCAGTCATGGTCCTAAATTTTCTATTCAATCTCTCTATGCAATATATATATATATATATATATATATATATATATATATATATATATTATCAGTCTAATTTGTATAAAAGTATCCTAATCTTAAATCATTTGGATCATGTTATTAAAATTAAGATTCTTATGTTTCATTTGAGTTTGAAAATGATTGTTTATTATTGTTTGCAAGATTGAACAATTTGTTTTGGGATTATTTAGAGTTGTGATGTTATGATGACGAAACATGACATAAAAAAATTAATTTTAGGATTTAATATTTTAAAAGTTAAAATAAAATAAAAACATAAAGATAGCAATCATTTTAGAAGTATAATATAAATTTACAATAAAAGGAGAGAAATAAATTTAATATATGGAGACTAATTTTTTTTTTTAAATGGATGAAGACAGTATCTAATATAATATTATTAATTATCCTTTAATCATCATAAATTTTATGATTTAAATATATTTTAAAATCAATATGTTATATATATATTTTTTTATGAATTATCTCAATATTGTTTATAATATAATTAGATTAGTGTCTTGCATCTTGTCCCAAACCGATCTAAAATTTTTCTAATATAAAAAATATATCCAGATCATAATAATGTTTTTTAAAAAATAAAAAATTTAAGACTTGAATCAACTAATGGATTTAATTAACTAGATTTAATTTAATAATATGATAGAGAACAATATAAAATAATTTTTGCAATTTAATAATTGTATTATATTTTAAAAATATAAAAATAACAATTTGTTGCGGTCATTCTAATAATAATTAATGAAATTTGCAAAAAGATATTATCCCAACAGCCACGTCATTGATGTTGGTAAATTTATAACTACATCCCAATCCACGTGTTATGAAGAAGTGTATCCATAACCCATTTTAGTTTTTTATTTTTTTAAAATAAAAAATGGATAATAATCTTTACAAATTCCAGGTGCGAAAAGCATTCTTGCCTTTTTTATGCTCCTCTCATTTTTTTTTTCACAGACAATTTTAAATTCAAGGAAGCAAACAACAAAAGAAAAAGAGCCGTTGAAAGCAAGAGAGAAGAGAGAGAAGTGGTAGCAGTAGCAGCAAGCAACTTTGTCTGGTTTGTTTTCCGTCTTTAATTCTTTTTTTTTAGATTGGATTTTTTTAGAGATTAATGAATGCATGTAATAATCAATATGTGGAAAGATAATTAATTCATTAGAGCATTGATTAGTGGGTCTGCTTTGTTTTTAGACATAAAGGTCTAAAAATGGTAAATTTCCTCGACAAGTATAGCTGGTATGGCCTGGATTGTGGTGGTTGCTTGCTTACTTCATCTTTATTGGTTTTTATATCTCACTGCTATATTTGGTGGACACCATTTTGTTTCTTTTTCACTTTTAGACAGATTTTTTTGGGGACTCTTTTAGTCAAATTTGGTATCAAGCCTTCAATTCTCAGATACTCTCTCTGGTTTTTTTTTACTTGTTTCTTGGTGGGTTTTCTTTAAATTTGCTCATTGGCTTTGTTTTGATTGAATTGGGTTTCAAAACCTTTTTTTTTTCTGGTGAGTTTTAATCTTCTTTACTGTCTTTTCAATTCCTTCTTGTTATTCAAAGGTTTCTTTGTTCTTCTAGGTGGTTTTGATGTTCATGTTCTTTTTTTGTTTTGTGTAAGATGATCAAATGTAATTTTTGTTTTAAGACAAGAAAAATGAGGTTTGGTAGTTAACAGAATGATTGAATTGTTTGTGAGGTCTTTTGGTCTCATAATTAATTTTTAATTTGTTTGGATTGGAACTCAATAAAAATTTATTGTTTGAGGTAGATTGAAATGAATGGAGTTGGACAATATAAACGGTATATCTTATGTTGTTGGTTTTAAGACAAGAAAAATTAGGTTTTGTAGTTAACAGAATGATTGTCTTGTTTGTGAGGTTTTTTGGTCTCATAATTAATTTTCAATATGTTTGGATTGGAACTCAATAAACACATACAAGCTCTTTTTTTTTCTCTCCCCGGATTCACTTGTATTTTCCTTTATGGAGCTAGATTGAAACAATTGGAGTTGGACGATATAAATGGTGTATCTTATGTTGATTTAGTCACAAGGGGCTCTTTCTTTTGTTATCAAAGCGAAGAAATCGTTGTATGGGCACAGTTTTAAATGGTTTTGGATAAGCTTAATGTTGTGTTTGATCATTAATATTGTCGTATTTCTGTTGTTTCTAAGAATTGACTGCTTTCTAGTGCATTGAGTTATTTGGTTGCTTTTTCTGTGGAGAAATTTTCTTATGTTGGTGTTTGCAATTGATTAACTTGATATGTAAACAATATCTTGTTTATTGTCATGAACATACTATTTGTTTTATACAACCAAATTGGCTCGTGCAGTCCCTACTTGTCGTATATCATTGAATCGTTTCTTATCTTTTTGTTTGTCATATGTAATTGATTAACTTCTTAATTTTAGGTTTTGCGGTGATGATTTTTTGGCATGTTTGGTAGGTGAACTTTTACCCTTGGATATTTGTTGGCAAGTTACAATCATTAGATTCTGCTCCTAGTTAATGCATTCTTGGATATCGTGCAATCTTCTAGTTAATGCATTCTCAAAGCATGGTTGAGTTAGTAAATCTGAATTGAGTTATATAATTAATAAGGAAGCTTTGAGGGGATTTCAATCAGGATAATGCCGCATGGTTCCTTTTTTGCATGGTTCTGAGTTAGAAAATGCTGCAAGGTCGCTCATGTAGACTTTTAAGTAATAATTTGACCCGTGTGACTTTTCTGTTGTTGAAACTGTATTGAGATACTTATTTCATGCTTATTGAGGAATTGATCCCTCTTTTATTCTATAACTTGGACAGGCACATCAAAAGATTCTGAGCTTCAAAGAACCCACAGTAGCAATCAGAGGTTTCAGTCAAGGAGAGGTTTACTCATTGAGGCCATTTACAGAAGAAAATAATCAGAACTACTTCCCCCAGGACATGTATTTTCATTTCACCATTTGCATTTAACATATGCTTCTTCCTCTTAGAACTTTCATAAATTTTTTATGTCTTTCTTTTTATGCATGGCTACTTTCAGATCTGTAAAGTGTCTTCTGTTGATTGGAGGAACACTCATCAAAGGTAATGGTTTTGGTTATTACATGCATGTTGCTTGTCTGACAATTGCATGGTAAAACTGATTAACTACTATATTCAAATTTTTTTGATTTGTTTATAACAGCTCATTTGTTACTCACTTCTGGTTTTTCTTCTTTGTACCTCACAATATACCACTGATGGCTATTTTACAACTCATTATTTGGACATTGTGGTTAGAGTTTATGATGCTTGCTGTTTTGATACATCAATTGAGTTATACTGTTGCTTTTATTTGTTCAAGAGATGCTTTCTGCCAGTATGGTGCCATATAATTTGTTCCTAGAGCCAATAACTTTCCCTATGCCTATTGCTCATTTTAGATTTCTGATAACTCAGGTAAAACAAAGAGACAAAAACAGTCTTGCGGACAAGTGGTGCCCACATCCTTTCCATCAAGAGGGCAATAGGTTCTTCAAGTCTGCAAGTAGCTTAAAGGTAGACATACCTCAATTCTGACTCCTTAGCCTAGATTTCGAGTTAGATTCCTAGGATATATAAATAATAACTAGAAAATTTGTTGCCAGTTCTGACAATTCTTTTTTCCCTTAAATGGTTAATTTACATTAATCGTGGAAGGTTTGTCGGATCAAATTGCTCATTTTTCTTTGATTGCTTGTATCACTTGGGTCTTGGGTTTTCTATCTTGTTCTAATTTGGCATAGGCTTCTAGTGCAGTTTTAATTTGACTCTGGTTTATGTCTATTTATTTACTGTAGGTGCAATCTTGACATTGCTTACGCTCAAATCAGATGAATAGTGGAGGATTGTTGCACTTTTAGTGAGACATTTTGATCAACACAATTGGTTTGGATCTGTAATTCAGGTGAATATGGATGGTTTGCAACTGGTTTCGACTCCACCTAGAAATGCATTCAGGGCCGATCAACCAAAGGCAAGGAGAGGGCTTCAACCCGATCCACCTTATTCCATTAAGTCCTGCACCAGAAATTTTCTTGAAACTGGTGCATGGCATCAGTCTCAAAATAAGGTTCCCAATAAAGAGACAAGATCAAATGTATTCCCTGATATTCCTTCATGCCAGAGTTCTGTCACTTGCCCTGATTTCTATGTTTCGACCCCAAAAGAATGTAATGCTGTTAGTTCACTTGAAGCTAATAGTTCTAATGTAGACAAGTCTGCAAATAAAAAATCTCGGCAAAAAACCAGGAGGGGAAAACTGAACAAGAGAGTTTCAAGTGATACTGGATCAGCTCAACCAGAAGTTTTGTCCGAGTATGGTCATGAAAGTTCAACTTCTGAAGCCTGTAGTTATGATCATGGAGATGGACTAATATATTCTGCAACTTCACCAGAAGTTTCATTGCCAGATGGTAGCAGTAACCAGATTGATTTTGAAGGAGATCCTAGATTTAGCAATTCTGAAACATCTACGATCTGCTCATCCAACATTGATGAAGTGGCTACAGTGGAAGACATTATACCTTGTATAGCTCATAATTTTCCTGGGGAGTATCAAATGATTAATTCTGAAATCATTATACTGACAAAAGGAAAGGGCTCCTGTCAGATCAGCTGTTGTGATGATAAGCAATCCAAAGATTTCTCATATGCACCTGATTCCTCCTTAGTGTTGGACTATGTATCTATTGGTTCAAACAGTGATGATGACCCTAATGGTAGTTATCGTTCAAAACCATTTCATGAAGCTAGCAGCAGAGGTAGCGTTTTAGAAGCTCCAGGTTGCAATTCCAGAAAGGGGTCTTTATCGTATAAAAATTCATTTAATGGTGTTGTAGATACCTATCACCACACTGAGGGCTCAAAGCATGGCAGTCAGAATTTTAGCAGCTGTGACGCTCAATTACTTATATCAAGCAAGAAAGGCAAGCAAATAAAAGCATTACCCAGGAGTGCTGGTGCTCACAAATATGGAGGTTTTGGAAATTTGCATGTCCGGGCAGGGAAGGAAATCAACCATTCTGTCTGGAAAAAGGTTCAGAGGAATGGTGTGGATACTGAAACTAAGATATCTCCTGTATGCTTCCAGTCAGACATGAGTTTGAAAGAAACTCCTTCACTTAAAAGGAACTGTATTGTTGCTGAGGTAAATACAGTATCAAGAACTGAGAATAAAAAACTGCTGAAAGACAAGGTTTCTAAGAAGTTGAAAAGAAAAAATAGTCTAGGTTCCAAATTAGATTACAGCTGTCATGGTAGGGGCCACAGTTCCAACAAGGCCAGCTTTAATACTCGTGCAAAGACTGGCATGCGACAGGATGAAACATTTGGTCTCACAGCTCAAGTGGATGATCAAAAAGGAGGGAAATCTATTTCAAGAACTCATTCTATGAATACTTTTTTGATGGTTGGGTTCCTGCCCAGCAGAGTTGAATGCGCGAATTCAGAATCAGTTAACAGCTTGCAAGTTTTCCCAGATGCATTACAGCCACTTCAAAGTACTTATGATGCTGTTTCCAGCCCAAGACACCACCATTCAGAAAATCAAGGTAACTCACCAGCAAAGCTGAGCAATTTGTTGGACCAAAATGCGCTCAAGGTGCCACCTCCAGTATACCTTCCTCATCTTTTTTTTAATAAAGGTCTCCAAATGGAAAAAGAAATTACACTTGCTGAGCACTGTAAGCAAAACCATAGTTCTGGGTCAGTTATGCAGAAATGGATACCCATTGGGGTAAGAGATTCTGAATTGGCCACCTCTGCTAGATTTGGTAATTCATTACCAGATCCTTCTGATAGACCAGCTCGTGAAGATTTCACTTTGAGAAATGTTCAAGAAAACGCCAGTTTTGATTCTCAAAACCTAGTTTCTTCATCGTTGTTGGGCACATGCCAAGGTTCTGGAAATGCAAGTTGTTCTCCCAAGGAAGATGACCACAGTCAAAAGTTGAATAATTCTACTGGTTGGATGTTTGAGCTCAACAGGAAGCATGTTGAAGCTGACAGTTCAACTAGTGAATACTCTGATCAACAATTTTCAGCTTTTGAAGATAAATCAATAAAGATAATACAAGCAGTGAAGGATGCATGCAGGGTACAGATGGAATGTGAAGCTATTCAGATGTCCACTGGCAGTCCAGTTGCAGAGTTTGAAAGATTTCTTCATTTTTCTTCTCCTGTTATTAGCCAACTGCCAGGTTTATCATGCTGCCAAACTTGTCTGTGTGACCGGCTTGTTGGTGCGCGACCATGCAGACATGAGATACCATATATCCCATTGGGATGCCTCTGGAAGTGGTATGAAGAGCATGGGAATTATGGTTTAGAAGTAAGGGCTGAAGATTTTGAGAATTCTAAGAGCTTGGGTTTGGATTGTGTTTCGTTTCGTGGCTATTTTGTTCCCTTTTTATCAGCAATTCAACTATTCAAAAACCATACAAGCCAACCCATAAACAAGGCTCCTGATCATGGGATTTTTGGTACACATGAGGCTAGTGAATCATCAGAGGATTCTAAAGTTGGTCGCCTTCCAATATTTTCTGTACTGATTCCTAAGCCTCGTACCACAGCTGCAGCTCAATCAGTTGATGTCGCATGTTCTGATGATGCAGAGCTACTCTTTGAATACTTTGAACCAGAACAACCTCAGCAAAGACAACCATTATATGAGAAGTAAGGGCTTCTTTTACCTCCCATTGGAAGTTGTATTAAATGTATAACAACCTCATTACTGATTCTGCTAATTACAGGATACAAGAGCTTGTTAGAGGTAACGCATCTTCACGTTGCAAAATGTATGGGGACCCCACCAATTTGGCCTCTCTGAATCTACATGACTTGCACCCCAGATCCTGGTTGGTTGAAAAAACTAGCTTGAATGTCTTTCAGAGCACTAATTAGGATTGAAGCTTGTTATATAACTGAATCATGCCAAGAGAAATCTGATAGACTCGTTATGGGATCTGTTTTCAGGTATTCAGTGGCATGGTATCCGATCTATAGGATACCAGATGGCAACTTTCGAACTGCATTTTTGACTTACCATTCACTTGGCCACTTGGTTCATAGAAGTGCCAAATTTGATTCCCCAAGTAAAAATGAATGCGTAGTTTCTCCAGTTGTGGGCCTTCAGAGTTATAATGCTCAGGTAGTTATAAAGACTATTCTTGTACAGACTTCAATGCATTATAGTGATAGTGTTATCATGCAAGTAAATTTCAGTGAATTGATTGCGGAAGTGTGTATGTTGAGATGTTTGGCGCTCTCTAGTCTATTTCTCCACATGCAACTTCCTAGTCCACCAATGTTAAAATGACTAATTTATCAACTTTAAATTTAATTAATATTTTATTACCTAGACAAGCTTGTTATTTATTGAGTTGGAGCCCTATTTGTTCTCTGAGTAAACTTTTGGATGTTATGCTTGTTATGTTGTCTACCTAAATATGATAAAACTTAAAGAATTTGTTCTTTAATTATGATTGATGTTTCACGGACGTAGAAGCAACTCACTGACTGATGAGGGTCTTGGTTCATTTATATTGGCTGCTGATGAGATGGAATCTCCTTGCATGTTCATTCCTCTCATTTATGTTCAGTCCTCTCATTTATGATGGTCAAGTGATAGGCTTCTTAGACATTACTATGTTTGATGTCTCTCTATGTGGAAAATGTATGTACAATTTCTTACCTTTCCAACTAAAGATCTCTATGGTGCTGTCTATATTTATCTAACTATTATCTAATTTTGAATAACCATTTTATAGGCAACAAAATATCAGAAAGAGTTGAATATTTCGGCACTTTGAAAATGCCCTTGTGTTGTTTTTGATTCATTAAAACTACTCAGTATCGACTGCAATAATCTTAAATAATGGAAAAGCTATTTGAAACTGCCATTTAACTTTGCTTTTCAATCTCGAGTCGTGGCTGTTCTTGTACTCATATTCCATTTGTACCCTTGTACCGTGTTACATGACCAGGGTGAATGCTGGTTCCAGCCTCGGCACAGTGTAAACCAGACAACAGGAACTCCAAGCTTAGACCCTTCTGTGATCATGAAGGAGCGGCTGAGAACACTTGCAGAGACGGCATCTCTTATGGCCAGAGCTGTAGTCAACAAGGGAAATCAGACATCCGTAAACAGACATCCTGATTATGAGTTCTTTCTTTCTAGGCGAGGCTATTCACTTCTATAGCTAGTCACTCATATTTGCCAATGATATTGGCTGTCAGATAAGAACTATTTCATCTAGGGAGATAAAGTAGCTGATCTAGTTCCATCCATGTAGCATATGAGATAAAGCTGCTGATCTAGTTCCATCCGTTTAGCATAAGCCTCTTGGCATGAACCTCAGCTTCGTTTTAGGAAATGATGTGGCGCTGGGTACTGATCTAGTTATTTGTTAAACTGCTGTAAGTATTCATTTCAGTTTTAGTTAAAAGTTCTTGAATGTTTTGTGCCTGCCCAGTGTGAATGGACTCGCATCCCAGTCCTGGATGGATTTATGACATTAGCAGATCCTTTTGAGAATATCAATGTAAACGTCAGGACCCTTTTTCAGAAAGCAATCACTGATTTATGATCAAGACAGGTTGTGGTCTTACTAATTTAAAACTATCATTCATTCCTAAATTTTTTCCAAGATAGAAAATGAAAAAACATTAAAAAGGCAACACATAAATCTAAGTGTGTGGTTATCAGAAGGGATTGAGGGAAGGATAAAAGTGCAGAGGTCTGGAAAACTACAGTGCCACTTGAAACAGGGACAACTTTACACTAACCAGGATGCTTCACTAGCCCTCGAGAGGAGATTTTATCTCTCGAATTTCTTAGATACTCTGCAGACAACAAAAAGGAAACGTCAGCATATTGCATGCTGAGGGAGAGCCAAATGGCTTTTATCAAGACTCAACATGAATTTATACATCAACACAACGCTTATTACTGGGTTGGTTCAAATGCTGCAGCAGGTGGTGTAGCTACGGGTTTCTCTCCTCCTGCAGTACACAATTTAACAGTGATAAATCCCATGTAATAACTAATGACTGAGCCTCAACTCTGATTGGAACTTTGATTAATAAAGGCATGACTTCATAGAATTTTTTTTCCAGCTAAATATATATTATTAAGACTCATAGATAAATAAGATTAACAGATGTTCTTGCCATGTCGTACTAATTACCAAATGATAAAACCCATAATATCACTTCTCAGAGCAAGAGGGAAGTCAATCTCAAGTTGAAATCCCATCATCATAGCAAATAAATTTGATTTTTATGACTCAATTATTGGAGTGACGTTTAGGGCTTTTTTACCTAAAATAGCTGATTTTTTTGGCTTGGTTGTTTCGAAAATGATAATAATTGATGTTTCTGTACTATCATGTTTAGGCTATTACCAATTTTTTTTTTTTTTAAAAAAACAAAAACTGGAGGAGAGATGGTAAAAACATTGCTCCCACGGATGAGAACAATATTTTTATTATCTTGTCCTTTAAAAAAATTTATAGCCTAATGATTGAGTGTAAAATTATTATTATTTTTTTATTTTACCCTTCATTTTTTTTATTAGATTTTATACTTGTTTTTTTTTATTATTGTTTTTTCCTCTTTGCAAAATCTTTGAAACTGAATTTTTTTTATCAATTTTATTTTTTAATATTTAATTAATTTTAATTTGAGCTTTTTGGTTAAACTCATATACAAGATTATATGAGTTGCAAGTTTTGAAAATTAACCCAGTTTAAGGAGGTTCTTCTCAAATTGCTTTGTTTTTTAATATTATTTTTTAAGTTAATATTTTTTTAATCTTATCCTTCAATATTTATTTAATTAGAGATTGCACCCCTTATTTTTCCTGCTTTCTATGGCCTTTGTTTTATCATTCATTTTTTTTTTAACTGGGTTATCTAAGGTCTTTTATTTGTTGTTTGAGTATTTTTATTTGTTGTTTTTTGTTAAATGATTTTTAAAAAAAATAAAATTTATTATTGAATTAAATAGAATTGATTTATTGAATATAGGTGGATGCTCACTTTCATTTGTTTTGTTCGGTTTTCTTTTCCGTGGTGTTGCTTTAATGGCCCATACGACTTCTTTTGATGTCCTCGTGTGGTCTTTTTTAGTGGGGTTTGAAACGTCTTAACAAACTCTTTTGGTGGTGGACAATGTCCACAGTGGAGTGATGGTGAGTGTCCAACAATCTTTTATATTTTTTTTCCTTCTAGGTATGATATCATTGACTCATATGTTTTAGTTAATTGTTGCCAAATTAATGTTTTTTTTTTTTACGGTATGTCTTCTATCATTGCCTTTATAAATTATTAAATAATCATCAATAAATTCATTGGTGACTTATAATAATAATAAATTATCGATGGACTCACCCATGGATACATTGATTAGATAATTACAAAGAGTTTGACAAGAAATGCATGAAATTAGAATCGATCAACAGAATGACCGATGAATTAACATCAGTTGCTGAAATTTATACTCAGCGATGGAACCACCAATGTACTATAAAATAGTTAGAGAATTATGAAGAGTTTGGAAAGAATTCATGAAATTGGATTGGCCGATGAAAATACTAATGGATAAAAATTCAATGGTGAATTTGGGATTTTTCAAGAAATTTTTGAAATTTTTGAAACAACTAATGGAATCACTAATGAATTTAAATGTTTTTGGCAATGAGCTAGTCAGTGGTGTGTTGACATGATAAATCACTAACGGACTCACCAATAGAAAATTATATTGGTGAATTTAAACCAAAATATATTGAGGTAATCCCTAATTTTTCTCCCATTTCCCTTCCCCTCTCTCCTCTCTCTCTCTCTCTCTAACCAGTGGTAGGCATTCTCTCTCTAGAATCAGTGGTGGCGACTCTCTCTCTCCCCTTTAGATGGCGACGACACATTATCTCTCTCTCTCTCTCTCTCTCTCTCTCCACTTCCTAATGTTTGATCTTGATCATTTGACGTTTTCCCCCCTATATTTATTGGTTTTTTCATGTTTGTTATGAGTTAAAATGCATGCTTTGTGATTTGGGAGGGATTAAAGCTAGTTTATTTTGGGCTGGCCATGGGGAAGCATGGGGAAAAATGGAAATTTTGTTTAAATTTATAATATTGTATGGTTATTAAAATTATAGGTATGGGTAAATTTTGTTTAGAAAGGAATTTTAATTTGTATACGTGATGTGATTTACATATTGTATATGGGTGTTTGAAAGAAAAAGGTGAATGTGATTTTATGTGAGTTAGTGATATGAATACTTATGGATTAAAAAGGAAAACTTAGAAATTGTTTATAATTATATGTGAAACTGTTAAATGAGATTGTGTATGGTGTTTTATTATTGGGAAGAAATATACTAGAATGGGTTGAGCAAGTTATGGAAAATTATAAATGTTATTTCAAATTCGTTGAATGATTACTTGTAACTTTTGGGAAATTTTAAAAATAGATTTAAATGTTTAGTTGATTAAGATAAGTGTTGATACTTATGCTCATGGTTATGCTTGTGGGTGGTGCTTATGAAAAATTATTTGGTTCTTTGAATGTGGTTTTTTGTACTTTTAAAATTTTTTGGGTAGGGTTTTGTATAGAAGAGATATTGCCAAAATCTTGTTGAAAGTATATAGATGCACTAGAACAAAAACTCATAAACCATATATTGAGAATTTAATTTAATATGCTTAATTATTTAGTTATATTGTATAGATGCCAAGAAAAAGTTTAGGGTCAAAATGAAGCGTTTTTCTTCTTCAAGTAGTATTATTCTTGAGCATGTGGTGCATTTAAATGATGATCATAAATATACACCTGATGCACATGTTAGTGATACAAGATCATTGATTATGAGTCATAGATCTAGCATCTCATCTGCTAGATATCCTTATTCTGGTAAGTTAATAGCATAATGGAAGCTGAATTTAAGCATGTAAAAAAATTAGTTCCTCAAAGATAACATTAAATTAATGATTAAACTTTTATGTGGTTTAGAGTTAATTAATTGATTTTCAGGTTCACAAAGATGGAAACTAAACGAACAATAACATCAGCGATAAAAATGTTGATGTAAGTGTCTTCGTTTCAATGAAGCAAGCTTAGAGACCAACCAAAATGAATGACTGTGGTTGAGGCTTGGTGGAAAGATTTAAGGTTAGTATATATAATCAATACTTTTAATTCATATACATGTTTTTTTAAAAAATTGAAATTAATTATTTTATTCAAATGACTAAAAGAAACATTTTTGGTGGGATGTTGCAAACTTTGGGTTCCAAGCGAGTTTGGAAAAATCATAGCGCAACTATTTCTTTTATAAAATTTTAATATTTTTTATCGTTATATTTTTTTTAGTTTAACAAACTTTTGAACCAAGTTGCACAATTTTTGATACGACACACACTTATGCTAATAAAAGAGCCGAGTTAGATGACTTTAAGGTGTTGAAGTATTTTAGACCTCCCCACAATGCTGAGAGTAATTGGGAGAAATATCTAGAGTTCTTGATTTCAGAGGGTTTTAAGAGGCGATCACGGAGTGAATCCTTGGCAAAAATAAGGAGACTCACGGTTCCATTAGTAAACATATTGGCGAGTCACTTCCTTTTATTAACCATGCAAAACGCCTAGTAAGAGCCTTTTTATTTTTAAGTATTTTTCTTAAAATATTAGTGATTATTTATGACATTGTTTAACTAATGACTTATTTTATAGGCTACACAACTTGGGTGCAAGCCAACTGCAATGGAGTTATATATGAAAACACATATATGGAGGGAGGATAAACAGAAAAAGGATGCAACAGTTCATGCACAACCAAGCTAAGGTGTTTATTGTAAGTAAAATTCGAGACCTTTTATGTACTTTTGGACTAATATTTTTTTTTGTTAATAATTTTTACTCTTTTTTTTTTAGGAACAATATAACATTGGCATGCATGCCAAACCAAAGCTGTGGTTGGAGGCTAGAGCAACTAATGAACTCAATAAAAATCAAATTTATGGTATCTCTATGTCTATAACTTGATATATCAGGTCGGTTTGCAGTATCTCAACTATAAACACCGTATAATTCAGCCCGAGGTAGCTATCACTAGCTGTTCAGGAGTTGCTTGAAGAACATGTTGTTGTTGCAATGATTGATTTGAGGGTCAAAATAGAGGCAAAGTATGAAGAACAAAGTAGAAAGCAATGAGAAGAGAAGATGGCTATCTTGTCTAGTCATTATCCTTCATTTTAAGGACCTCCACGAGATTTCCCTCCCTCTCCACCCCCACTTCCACTTGCAACTCCAACTTCTTTTTAATGCATATAAACATTTGTAATTGATTTTTATAATAATATAAAAAGTGTTCAATTGGAATTAGTTGTTTAATGTCAAATTGTTTGATCCAAATAAGCATGTATTTTAAAAAAATTACTAAAATAATGATGGAATCACAGGTTAACATAAAACTTTTGTCGGTGATTTCATTGATACAACAAGCCCATTCTCCTCTAAGAGTTACATAGAGTTGTGAACCATTTTGATACAGTCTGATGGATTCATAGGCAGAACATGTTTGTCGGTGATTTGGCTGGTTAATCCGTCAATAATACATGATATATTATCGACGATCAGTTCATCGGTGCTTCATCAGGTAGTATTTACCAACAAATAGGTTGACCGAAAAATGGTTGGTGCCTATTTATATCCCTAACATGAATATTATATCTATCCATTAGCATTGAAGTCATCGACTGAATTACTGAAGGATTTTAAATCCTTGATGAAATAATCGCTGATAACACTTTTCCATAGATAAATTCGTTGGTGATTTTTATACAGAACAAAATACAACTTTTACACAAGTGAAATATTTGAAGATCATCCACAACACGTCGACCATCATGTAACAACTTTCCATCCTAATATGATGCAAATATAAATTATGAATCCATAAATAAAATGCAACGATTTTGTCGAAGCCTATAAAAAGTAACAAATACTTATAGCATTTTGAATCCAATGTGCATGTGCCTTATTCTCCATCTCCTCGCATGGAGGCACTTGCACTGGGTTTGGTATAATGATTTAACGTGTTATACTCAAGTGACAACCCATGTATTCCTCCTAAGAAAGTACATGATGCATCTCTCTAAAATAAAATTTCTTCATGCATCCCATATCGATATATACTAGAGATGGTAGATTATCCAATTAAAATCAGTGTGTTTACCCAAATGACTAATGGAATGCAACTAATCGCTCGTATATATGTTAGATGAGATGTATTGCTTAAAGCCAAATTGTTGCATTATACGGTCTGGGAAATGCATCTTAACAAGCTCAAAAAATAAGAGGGGACAACTGATGTCAATAGTCAATGTGAATATAACAAGAGCAACTTTTATATCATATTCTGAATAAGGATTCTATACAACCTATTGAAACATCAACAATGCAATTATTTTCCATCATTTACCAACATCAACCCATGCAGTTATTTCTCATCATTTACCAACAACATAAATTTTTTTATATCAATAATGCAATTATTTCTCATATTTACCAACATCAACCTATGCAATAATTTCTTAACATTTATCAATATAAAAAAATTAAATATCAACACAAATAACAATATTAATAATACTATTATTCATATCAGGGACAATAACACCACCATAATGACACAACATAAAGAAGTTTGAAGATATATTTTTTAAAATAAAAATACTCATTTCACCAAAAACAAATTATCTCACAATTCAATACAAACCTTAACTGGTATTACTTTGGCCATAATAATAGCAATAAAATTAATTAATTGCATCAATTAAAAAGTAAATGATCTTAATTGAACAAAATCTTCAATTACAATAATGTTTACAAAAGTTCAAAGTAAACTATAGACGTTATGATTTCAACCATAACTTTATTAATAACGTCAATTGATTAAAAGCATATCTAATAACATCAATTAAAACAAAATTTATATTAATTCAAACAATATAATTAAATATGACAAGTAACTAAATAATCAGTTTAAACCCTAACTTCTCTAATCCAAACACATATTTGCAATATTCATAACTTAAAATTATCTAATTATCAAACACAACACAAATACCTAATTAAATCAAAACATAAAATTTATCAACTCAATAATAAAACTCATCAAATCCTTGGGCAAACGGTTTGCAAGAAAAAAAATAGTAGAAAGACTCGTGGAGACATGAAGAAGATGTTTCTAGCGTTTTGGTGGAGGATTAAACATAGTTTTGGGTGATTGGAGGCTGATTTTTATGGGGTTTTTTTGGTTTCTAAGGTTTTCTTCTTTGTAAAAGTGGTGACCATCGAGAAAAAGAGGGAAAGATTATATATGCATAGTAATCACATTTTAGAATCGTGATTTTATTATATAATTACTATTCCCAATTGTAGTTGTTAAAAAATCGTTATTCATAATCACATTAAACCATGATTTAAAGTTATCATTTTTATTTAAATTATTATTTTAACTAATAACGATGCAAAACAACATTGATTTTGAAACTATATTATTTACTTGAAATTTTTCAAAATTGCATCATTTTCTAATTACTATCTTGAAATTGTGTTGTTTTTCAAAAAAAAAAAAAAAACTCATGAATTACTTGCCCGTTGCATTTCCCTTATGGAGAGGTCAGTTGGAGACATTATTATGTCTGCCAACGTTAATTTCTTTTCTTTTCTTTCCTGCTTTAATTATTATGTACGCCAATGTCTATTTGTTTTCTTCCTTCTCTTTTTTGCTTTCATTATTATGTCTGCCATTGTTTATTTCTCTTCCTTTCTTTTCTTATCTTATCTTTTTTGCTTTCTTTCTGTACTGTTAAAATGGCTTCGTCTACAAATATCTGATGGAAAGTAAAGGCCCTACGAATAGCTAGGGTCCTTCAATATTCCAAGTTGATTAGATGGTCTTCCAAATGTTTTTCGTTTCCTTATAATTAAGGACATCTTTTCTCTCCCATGCGTTGTGGAAAGTAAAGCCTCTGATTTAAGCATTTCTCTGTCATCGTGGAAAGCTGATTAATTTTACGAGTTTTAGGTTTTAAAGTTAATGATTATATAAATTTTTAATAATTATTGTACTTATAATTACATAACTTTAATCTGAAACTATATAAAAAGCAAATTTTTTAGTTGTATGTTTTTATATAACTCGAACTTGAAACTACATGAAAAACAAATTTTTTAATCGTACGTTCTTATATAACTTAAAATTATATGAAAAACAAATCTTTTAATTATTAGCTCTTATAGCTATGAATGTAGTAGGGTTTTTATATTTAAAAAAGTAATGTAATATGGACGTAATGTTTTCAGCAAAGAGTGTATAATAGTCCATCTATTTTTTATTTTGTTTTTTCATTTTTGAAAAAAAAAAATGTTATAACCGGGTACTCTGCTTGTGTTAGAAATATAAAATTTAATTTTGATTTTACACTTTATTGATTAAAGTAAATAAAGTGACCATTGCACCAGAATCATAATATGCTTCAAACCATACATTGATTACAATATAACCGAGAATATCTTTTTTTATCAGAGGTTAAATCCATTATCAAAAAAATAATTTAGTAAAAAAAATTAGGATACAATTTGGGAAGACAAAACTTTATTCTTTCATAAAAATTCTTGTACAATTAAGAATTGATTTTTCATTATGTAAATGCAAGAATTAATTTTATTTTTATTTTTTATACAACTGTTTAAAAATTCCTGAGTCATGAATTTTTAATTAAAACTTGCTTTTTAAATCATTATATGTTTTATTTTAAAAACAATGTATCTGATATAAGAAAAATAGTTTTATCAAAACAATAAAAACAAATACATGAATAAGGAATATTACACCTTTATTTAGTTTTTATTCAAAAAACATGTTACTGATAAAACAAATATTTTGTTAAAAAATACATGAATAAGAAAAAAGGAATTTGGCTTAAAAAGTACACTTTTTTTCAGAAATTAAATCATTGTTTTTTTTTATAAATATTTATTTTAATTATCAAATAAAAAAAATAATTTGCCCTATAACGAATATTTATATTTAAATATCAAATTAAATATTTATATTTTCATCATGTTCATGCACCCTGCGAATGGACAAGATTAATATTCCAAAAACGCATGTTCAAGTATACCTATCGTGCATGATTCTTTTTCCAAGTCAAGGTCAATCGACTAATTAATTATACGAAAAAGGAGTTATAAATTAAATAATAATAAATTAGTCATATGTCCCCTTAATAGTTTCTTTGTATGAAATTTCTTCGTGTCCGGTAAGTGTCATTTTTTTCAAAACAATATATTAAATTTAGTGGATAAACAAGCATGCCTATGTTTTTTTTTTTTTTTTAAAAAAAGCTAGGTGCGCATGCTCTTTTTTTAGGTAGACATGCCTAATGATGTTTACTATTCAATTATTTTATGAATAATTATATATAATTTAATATGTAGATTTTAAAAAAAAAATTTTGCTCATGAATATTCATAAGAATAAAATATTTATTATTATTATTATTATTATGGTTAATTTTTTTAATTATTTTTTTTACTTTTTAGACAACCATTTAAAAATTCTTGAGTCATGATTTTTTAATTAAAACTTGCTTTTTAAATCATGATATGATATGTTTTAATTTTAAAACAATGTTTCTTATATATATAAAAAATATTTTTATCAAAAAAATTAAAAAAAAATACATGAATAAGGAAGGACGTTTTGATTAAAGATACACCTTTTAGTTTTTATTCAAAAAAAATTTTACTAATAAAAAAAATGTTTTGTTAAAAAATACATGAATAAGAAAAAAAAAGAATTTTGGCTAAAAAAGAACTTTTTTTTCCCAGAAATTAAATCCTTCTTATATATATATATATATATATATATATATATAAATGTCTATTTTAATTATCAAATAAAAAAATAAAATTTTGAAAATATCTTGTGATATAGCATGATCACAATAACTAGTATGATGCTATATATATAAAAGTAATGATTTAAACTGAGATTGAAACTACAACTCATATTTTACTTTACAGTGAGATATTGGTTTGGAAGTTATGATCTAAGATAGTAAATCGGTTTAGACAACAAGTTGATATTGTCTCAATCTCTAGATGATTTTATTATTATTATTATTATTATGGAATGGCATCGTTTATATATATATAGACCCACACCTCCTCCTCCATTATCGTTATACACCAGCCAGCTAATCCTCTCCATCTTTACAACTACCGCCCTGCATCTTGTAACTAGCTAACTCTCCATACATACCAAAACATTTTATTCCCTAAAATTCCCGGTTTCTTTTCGTGTCATAAATGGGGTCTCAAAGAAATAATCAATACTTGACAATGATACTCTTTGTTACCATTCTTTTCCTATCCTGTTCCCAGCGAATATTGGCAGCGAGGCTATTAATAGGGAGAGATCAGAGGGGCCACGTAGTTTCCTGTTCTGTATGCACATATGAGTGTGCTGAATGCCATGGCAACGGTCCTCCTATGATATGACGCGGGAGGAGTGGGGTGCTTTGAGCTGTAGCTAAATTATGGATGAATAATCTAGGGTCGGTTTTCCTTATACTTGCCAGCAAGTAACTTGGAATGCATAGCTGCCCTTAGTGTGTCACTTTTTTTTTTCTTTTTTTTCTTTTATCCATGGTTTGGGGCGTGGTAATCATTTCTGTATAGTTTGCTCGAAGTGGTTACTTATTTTGACCATGTTCTTGTTTTGGTGGTCTATTCTCTCCCTTAAAAACGCTCCCTTTCTCTTTAAAACCTTGAAATCTAAATTCGAGTTTTAGTGCTGTTTTAATTCCATTCAAAATACCAAATGGGAAGGTGATGAGAGAAGAAAAACGAAAAAGGAAAGATGAAAAGATAAAGGAAGAGAGGTAATCATGATCCTGAAACCAACGCCCACGTATCCCCATGAATACGCTGTTGATGATATATATATGATGCTTTCACAGCCATGTTTTATTTTTTTATATAATCTTCCTGCAGGTAACCAAATTGACAAGCTCAGCCTTTTCTTTAGGTTTCTTTTCTTATTGATCGTCTGGTCTTTATAGATATGTATTGTGGAATAGTGGAGAGGAAGAAGATGTTCTGGCTTTTGCAAATTATTCACACAGCCAGATGGAATCTTACTGGATGACTTCTTATCTCCCTCCAGTCTTCTACGATTTAAAATCATTTTTACATTATTATTATTATTATTATTATTATTATTATTACCCACTTACTTTACTTTCAAATCAATTTGCGAGTCGTTTCATCACAAATTCACAACTTGGACATTACATTTTTTTATCTTCCAAGTATATAATCAAGGAACAGTCGAAAGTTTTAGCCCTTACTTCTAATAATTAACCTCAACTACGTACATATCTCATTCTGAACAAGAAAAAGAAAAGCTTTATACTACGTTTATACCCCCACTAGATAAGTCCAGATTGAATATTTTTGAGAGTGCAAGAGTCATTGTATTGAAGCCCAACTGAGGCTAGATGGGGGAGGAAGGAGAGAAAAAAACGCAATATTTTAGATTATGAATTAGAGG
>Ga0325414_1000217_pt1 | contig 41033 bp, 19 predicted proteins | sample PopdelMetagenome_8_FD_206183 | JGI IMG/M metagenome (GOLD analysis project Ga0325414, IMG submission 206183) | Populus deltoides microbial communities from Bellville, Georgia, United States - Leaf-PdKOR-R3 | ecosystem: Host-associated > Plants > Phyllosphere > Phylloplane/Leaf | place: USA... | reverse complement strand
GGCCTTTTGCCTTGGCACGCTCCAGATCTAGTTTAACATCATATGCAATAAACATGTATAATTGCACTTCAAAATGGTTTCATGAAGTTTTAAATCTCAAGTTTAGGAAGGATGAGATCCCTTATGCTACATTGCTACTAAAGCTGAAAGAGATTGTCTTTGTTAGAAACTTGCAAGACTATATTGATTAGTACTTAAAAGTGCATTTTTATCAAGATTTTATATCATCATTTTGCACTTAAAGTATCAATAACTCCTTAACTAGAGCATGTTTTATAATAACATGTTTAATAATATAAGATACCTTTAATTTATGGTAAATGTTCATCTTAAATGCAAGCGTATCACATAAATCAAAGGATTGATTAATGAGTTTAACTGCTGAAATTGAGAAGACAAAGAGAGGGCTAAGCTTAAAAAAAGAGATGCTGGTTCAGTTCAAACTGGAACACCATTCGATTATTGGATCATAACTGGAGTTGTAGAACTTGGATTTAGGTCTGGTTTATATGTATGGAAAGCTAAGACATAGGCCTAAAACTTTCATGAAGAGTCCAAGATTTAAAAGTGTCATTTTCGAGTTCAAATGGTAGCAACAACGGAAAAGTCAGAATCTGTCCTGCAGCCTAGACATTGTTCAGTGTTCAGCCTATATCTCAAGTGCTAGAAGTCCAAATGCACCGATTCTTATTTTGTTGGAAAGCTGAGACAATTTCCCAGAACTTTCATGAAGACTATCTGTTCAAATTCTAATGTTAGCAATAACGTTTTCTGTAGACAAGAAGATAATGAGTGTTACCAAGTCATGAGGTGGCCACCCACTCAACAATTAGTCATCATATCAATAGTTCTGAATTTTGGCCTATAAAAAGAGGCATTTGCCATGCATTTAGGCATTTTGGTTTTCAGATCAAGATCATGTTCTTGCTCTCTCTCTTTATATTTTTGCAATGCTTAAGTTTTGTTTATATTAATCTCTTATTTATGCTTTTCATTTCCTTTCCTTTACTATACTTATATAATTATGTTCTTATCTTGTTTATCTATGTTTCTCTTCTTCATTATGTTTAGTTAAGTTTATTATGTCAAGGTAAAAAGGTTACACTAATGGTGTAAGAATAAGTATAGTATAAACTCAACATGACCTTTAATGTTTGATACTAACATGTTTTGTATTTGTTATCTTATTCACTTTTAATACTTTGCTTGTTAAATGGTTAATCTAGATTTATGTTGTATAACCCTTGGTACAACAAATACTTGGCACTTTTATAGCCCAACCGTATGGTATAACCGACACTTGTGCTATGAAAAGAACTTGATTTGTTGTTAACATAAGTTATAATCATGAATACCTGACAACATTTACAAGTATTAGCATTACTCGAATAAGATAACTAATGTAATCATGTTAATAATTTATAATCTGATTGGAACCTCCTTTGTGTGTGGTTTCCAGTTGAGTAATAAAAAGAGTTTATATTATACTTGTTTGAAATACCATTAGTGGATCCTCTAACCTTAACAATTATTTTATATTTGTTTAAATCCTTACATCAATATCACATCTTAAAGCTCTCTTCAACTTCTTTTCTGTTATTGTCTATTTCTTTATTTGTAGTTTATACAGTTAACCTTCCTGTGGTTCGAGCCCAGTCTTACCGGGTTATTTATTACTTCGACACTTCTACACTTAGGAGAAAACATCAACTCTTTGATCGTGTCAACTATGTCAAGAGTATGCAAATCTAAAAAAAAGAATAAAGTCATTAGTAGTCCAGTTCAATTTGCATAGACATGAGCCATGTTTTATATGCTGGACCAAACCAAATCAATCAGGTCTAAATCTCAGCCCAGCCAAATTAGTCTTCAAGCACCTACTCAAGCCAACAAACACTAGCTCATACGACACAAAGTGTGTTTCTTGGCACATGCTAACTTACAAATTAATGTACAAACTAAGGCAGATTATTAGAAAATTATCCTACTAAGAACATTCTATTCCAACTACATACTTTAATTCAACTCCATTTATGTCGCAAACACAATCTGTTTAAGAAAATTTATTCTATAGATTGCTAACCAATTACCACCAGAGGCTACTATAATGCGCTAAACCAAAAAAGGTGTGCCATCAAGCCTCAACACCTTTAAAATAGTTAGCTACTCAGTACATAAACATGCCTGCACATTATAATTGGCAATAATGATCGCTTTGCAACCACTATGCAAGCTGGCCATAATTCCAAATATAGAAAGACTTATCTGAATCTTCTAAGGTATTTTTCTTGAATTTCCAGGGAAAAATGGTAGGACTCACCTTATAGGCTTCCCAAAAAGGTCCCACTTAGATTGGGCCTGCTAATCTAATGGTTATCTTTCAAAACCCTATCTAGCGAGGACTTCTCAGCAAGGTTGTTAAAATCACAATTTAACTCGTAAAATCATACAAAATCGTATAATTTTACAAGTCAATATAGGTTTGACGTGCTAAATCATTCAAGAAACTTGAAAATAGGTGAAATCGGGTGAAATCGTTAAAATCGGGTGAAATTACATAAAAACACGATTTTAGAACGGTTTTAACGATTTTGATAGAAAACATATACTGCCCGTAACCCTGGCCTCCTTCAACTGACTAATGTCGAGTTTTTAGCTATGATTTTGGCTTCTATCCTAATTACACCCTAGAGACCTGCGAGGATTTATGCTTGCAGACGTGTGATTGCAAAGGTTTCCAGTTTAAATTCATCAAGCATGACTATCCTGGTAATATTCCGTATTGTTTCACAAAGACAGCATTGCTAAATGGACATATTTGGCCAAATTTCGAAGGAGACCTCTACTTGAAAGTGCCAAACAGCAGCTCCACTCCAACAGTCCTGCTGAAAAATTCAGGTTAGATTGCTCTGGTGAACTTGTCACGCAGCTGAGCAGAAGGTATGCAGAAAAAGTCATGAAAATGGAACAACGAAATCTATCCTTTGGTTTGTTTGTGCATCTGCGAGTAGTTGAATTCCTTGGTGTTTTATTGTAGTGTTTCCTGATAAGAAACCAAAACCACACAGGTGCCAGTAAACAAGGTTATTTTTGTATTGAAATTGACTTCAGAAAATTCACGTACTCTTGAGCTAAAGAAAGCAACTCGGGATTTTTGTGAAGAGATTGGGAGAGGTGGAGGAGGAATTGTATACAAAGGAATAATATCTGACGGCAGAGTTGCAGCGATTAAGCAATTGAATCAGGCTATTCAAGGAGAAGCAGAATTCCGAGCCGAAGTTAGCATTAGCATAATCGGGAAGCTCAATCACATGAACTTAATAGAGATGAGATGAGGGGATATTGTGCTGGGGCAAAGCACAGGCTGTTGGTTTACAATTACATGGAGCATGGGTCCTCGGCAGAGAAATTATCTTCCGATGTGCTTGACTGTGAAAAGAGGATTGACATTGCTGTGGGAACTGCTAGAGGCCTTGCTTATTTACATGAATAGTGTCTGGGGTGGGTTTTACATTTTGGTGTCAAACCTCAAAATATACACCTAGATGACAACTACCAGGCGAAGCTCTCAGATTTTGGCCTATCTCGGCAATTAAAAAGAGAGAGCCAAGTAGAATCAAGCTCGTCAAGGGCAAGAGGAACTCGAGGTTACATGGCTCCAGAGTGGGTTTTGAATCTGCCAATCTGACAAATATATATATATATATATTGTTACCACCATCAAATGGAATTATTTCTATTTTTTCGGTTTTAAACCCGATAAAAACACTCTCATCTTTCCACCTTCAAAGCACCATCACAAGTGGCTTCTTTCAACCCATTGATAGAACCTTTTAGTTCTCCCTACATCTATAATCTTGATCCTAATTAGAGTTTTATTTCTTTTCCATATCCATTCTCTCTTCTGAAGCGTGACACAGAATACATGTAAAGTGGAAATACTAAGAAATCGGTCCACAATTCACCAATCATTTTGGGGCTTCATTTGGTCTTTTACTCCATTCCCAAAACATTTCCGATGCACACCATTCACAACATTTCCCCCGCGTCCTCATCCTCAAATCACAGCTATGTTGTCCTCCATGTTGATCACCAAAATAACAGCCTAAGCAATAATGAATGATCTTTATGATGCACACTTGCATTCCTAGTAACATTGAAGACTCGCATAGTCAACATAAAAACTTACAAATAAACATATTAATTAGCAACTTGTGGCATGAAGTGTTGAAATGTCTGTTGCATAACTATGAGGTGCGAGTTGACCAGATACCAAAACACAGCTTTGAGCAGTCCTCTAAACCACACCATAGTCAACTCAATTCGAGTAAGATAAAACGGCTAATCACTCCACAAAAAGAAACTTCATATACCTATACTCTGGAGCACAAGAACTTCTGTACACTCTTTTCATTGTATTGAGGCAAGTTTAAAAATTATTCTAACCTCTCTTCAGAACCCGTTTCTGGATTGCATTCATTAACTTCATCAAAACCATAGAGACTGAGGTTGAAAGTTGGTATCACACCATTCCATTGCCTCCTGTAACCCTGTGACAGTGCACACTTGTATATGCCTGCACTTGATTTAAGGAATTAACTCAGTGATGAGTACAGAACAATGAGAAAGCATTGGATAAATGCGTGTCCAATACTGTTGGGCCAATACTGGATAAATATCAAAACAGGAAGAATGCACAAGTGTGGGGCAAGCCAGCTAAGCTGGTACAGTTACTTGGCATTGAAACAAGTGATTTGAAATCAAATCCAGCTAATACCAAGGGTCGAGGATTAAAGAAGGGAGGTCTACCCCATCATGAAAGCTGATGGGACTCCCAGTGATAAAAATAAATAAATAAATAAGGTACAACTAAAAATTCAGTCTGGGCAGAGAAAGGTTTATAATCACCATCACCACTTCACATGCAAGCACAAGAGCATCATCACTGCTTGTTAATCAAGGCCCCGTGATATGGCCTTTTGCCTTGGCATGCTCCAGATACAGTTTAACATCACATGCATTAAACATGTATGATTGCACTTCAAAATGGTTCCATGAAGTTTTAAATCTCAAGTTTAGGAAGGATGAGATCCCCTATGCTACATTGCTACTAAAGCTGAAAGAGATGTCTTTGTTAGAAACTTGCAAGACTATGTCAAGAGTATGCAAATCAAAAAAGAGGAATAAGGTCATTAGTAGTCCAGTTCAATTTGCACAGACATGAGCCATGTTTTATATGCTAGACCAAACCAAATCAATCATGTCTAAATCTCAGCCCAGCCGAATTAGTCTTCAGGCACCTACCCAAGCCAACAAACACTAGCTCATATTACACAAAGTGTGCTTCTTGGCACATGCTAACTTACAAATTAATGTACAAACTAAGGCAGATTATTAGAAAATTATCCTACTAAGAACATTCTATTCCAACTACATACTTTAATTCAACTCCATTTATGTTGCAAACACAATCTGTTCAAGAAAATTTATTCTATAGATTGCTAACCAATTACCACCAGAGGCTACTATAAGGTGTGCCATCAAGCCTCAACACCTTTAAAATAGTTAGCTACTCAGTACATAAACATGCCTACACATTATATTTGGCAATAATGACCGCTTTGCAACCACCATGCAAGCTGGCCATAATTTGAAATATAGAAAGACTTGTCTGAATCTTCTAAGGTATTTTTCCTGAATTCCAGGGTAAAAATGGTAGGACTCACCTTATACGCTTCCCAAAAAGGTCCCACTTAGATTGGGCCAGCTAATCTAATGGTTATCTTTCAGAAGCCTATCTGGCAAGGACTTCTCATTATAAATAGATTTATTCTCTCAAGGGTAAACTTGGTAGAATACATGTAAGTACATATCAAGACAAGGAACAAGTTAGCAATTGTACATGCATAGGCCTCCATGACAACATAGAAGGGAACAAAAAACATAAAACCACAGCATGCATTACAATTTCACTCCTGCAAAACCAGCAAAAGAATAAATGGTGCTATGGAAAAAAGAATGACTTTCGCTTAATTTATGGAGAAAAATAGACCTTAATGGAAAACTACAACAATTTATTAAAAGATCAATTAGGTAGAGAAAACTAACCGATAATCACATCTTATTTTTTAGTTTTATCAAGAATTTCAATGTATCTTTTGGGCACCCCATACTGTTCAACCAGATGTCTTGCCACATCATCAATTACACCACCTTGAATAAGAACCTCATGCCCTTTCTTACCTGAAAATAAAATATGAGCATACAAACTCAGGAACACTAAATAACTATGAATGAAAAAAGCAAATAATAGAGCTTGCGCCCGGACACCCACGTTGGTCTAAAAAAAAAGCAAATAATAAAATGATTCAGGATTCAGGATGTTCAAAACATTGGAACATACTCTAGTACTGTTCTAAAGTTCCAAAGACTCCTCAATTCCGCTTATTAAAGCTATGCCATTTCAAACGAACAAATGGGATTTTGCGCAGCTGCCACATTTTTATAAGCATAAAGAGATTTTCTCCTAACCTCGCAACTCCAAGAAGAGGTGATCTCATAGATTATAAGATCATAGGATAGCTATCCTTCTATTTTCTACCAGCTTGTAATTTTTTGATCAACCAATTTCATGCGGGGATAGTGGCACCTTACAGTTCAATAATCCAAATCACCACTTGTCCCTCCTGCAATCCTCAACTCCACTCCACTATTAACATTATAACATCAGTCCCTTACTGCTACCGCCACAGAAATTGCTGCCACTCTTGCAACATTTTATCACAACTAGCATGACCACTTCATGCCCCTGATGCTACAACTCACCCAAGCAGTCGACTTCCCTTTTAAAGGGTGTTTGAAACTGGACACACAATGAAATTACAGTAAAATGCCAAAAAAAGAACTAGACATCAACCTCAACACAGGAAGCAAATTACCCACCTTCAGTATCTGGCAGGTATTTGACATTGCTACCAGGGTCCTGGTACGTGACTCTCATTTGATTTCTACCTCTACCATCTTTCTAAGAAATGCCATTATCTCTGAGCTTCAAAATGACCAACAATGACTTCTCTTTTTTTCTTTTTGCCCTCTTCTTTTGAAATCCCACCAACACAAGATGACCTAGCATCCTTGTTGCTTTGAATTCATGTTCTCTTTATATATATATATATAGAAAGAGAATTCATCTTCTTAAATGATAGCTAGAAACATCATTTGATGTAGTAGGATAAAAAGATTTTTGCATTTCAGTTTCTTACTACGTGATCTATCAAAACTGATTCCTCATTCATTAGATGAATAGAAGAAACAGATGCTTTCACACGTTTATCTCTCTATATTTTTATTTTATTTTTTTCATGTTTTTTGTAAGAGAAGGTGTCACAAAAAGAATAGAATATACCAAAATTCCTTGGAGAACAATTAACACTCCAAAATGTCCAGTACAACCACCATAGCTTCAATTTTGAGACACATGAACCCTGTTCTTTATCCCTCAAGTAGATGAACAAGTTTGGATTGCACGACCACATACAAAATTAGAAACCTAGTGGAAACTGATGTAATATCTTCTTTCTATTCAATTTATTCAGATAACTCTAAAGTGGAAAAAACTACAAACACGAGGGCGTAAGCCCCAAACTTGCTGGAGAGCAAGTAACACTTCCAAAATAAATACAAGAGGAAAAGGAAAAAAACTCCAAATGGTGGGAAATAGAAAAATGAAATGTCTCAATATTAAAGAAAACTCAACACTGTTGAATATCAGCAAAGGGAACCAGTTTTGTCAAGAGGCGCTGAGGCGCTTGCCTAGGAGTCCAAGCAAGGCAAGGTGAGACCCCAGCACATTTTATTTTTTCAGGCGAGGCAATTTAACTAGGCGCTGCAGTGAGCGCCTACTCAAAATATATGTTCTTTTTTCTTCTTTTTTAAGTGACATGTGTTTTGACCTATTTGCCCATATTCTTTCCATCCACCGCCAAAAATAATTTAAGGATAGTTGTAAATGTAAAGAGTAGGGTTTAAAAAAGAAAAAGGATCATCAAAATGGAACTAGAGGCACATTTAAAGAGAGCATCGTGGCTTAGCGGCAGCCATGCTAAAGGAGTGCATTATAGTTTAAGAGATGATTCAAATGATAATCTTGAAATGGTGGATATGGGGACTCAAGTGAAGGAGATGAAAGCAAGGATGATGATGTGTTGGAAGATTAATGATGATGATATTTAAGTTTAACTATTGTAATCTACTTGCTCTTTTAAGTTGTCTTATGTTGTTTTTAATGGTGAATAGTATAACTTTTATGACTATGTTGAGATATTTTGAGTTTCACTTTGATTTTCTAATCTTTATTTTTTAGATATATATTTGTGATTTATATATTATAATATTATACATATATTTTATTTGAATTTATAGCATTGCGCCTTGTTTTATCCAGGCGAGCGCCTGGCGCTTCAAGCATTTGACAGCCTTCACGTCTTAGGGCGCCTTTTGCTTTTGACAACACTAAGGGGAACCACCCAAGGAACTCTGAACCACTACAGCATACAAAAGGTGAGAAATGCTATGTATGAAGAACTCCATTCAGTGATATCACAGCTAATCAAGTAAAGGATTGCTGAGAATTTTTTGCTTCTCTTTTTTTCTTTTTTACAAATTAAAGAACACGGTGATAATATTTGAAGGCCACAATCAGTTTAACAGCATACAAGCAACTTCACATACAAGTTACTTTCCTTGTGATCCTATTCTCACTGCCACATTGAAACCAAAATGCTTTCATAGAGAAGCAACACAAATATGTTCTACCTACAACCACCAATTCATAACAAGTGGAGAAAAAAATTACCTGGTAACTCTGACACTGATGTACTACAAGCAAACTTTTTCTGCAGTTCTGACGCTAATGCATCAGCGTCCATCAAGAATGTTTCCATGCCTGAGAGTTTTGTCACCTTCTTGTTACCTTGACGTCTTTCAGTCATTATCTGAATTGTTCTCACTGAACCTTTACGAACAACTGATTCACTTCCTCTGGTTACAACGTGGTGGGCCTGCATCCGGCTTACAAATGTAGATCCTAAATCTTTCTTATGAATCTCAGTCGGGTATGCTGATCCTTTCTTGATAGCTCCCTTGAACAAAGCATCACATAAGGTTGGATCCAGAACCACAATGGACTTGTTCATTGTCTTTACCAGATGTCCTTTTTCAATGTACTTGAATACAACATCAGAGGCTTCTGAAGCACTGTATAGCTTCCCAGTATCAGCTCCAACAGAAGCAAAAATGGGATTGACATGTACACTTGGTTTATAAATCTCGGACACTTCAAGCAGTTTTGGTGATCGGGTTTCTTTAACAGCCTGATCACCACCCTGATCAACCTTCTGCTCCTGCCTTCTTTCTGGTTTGAAGGATAGGTAGTCTAGGTGACTGCGGTTCACAGAAAATAAGACAGTTTCCTTTTTATATTTGTCTTCTTTTACTGAAATCTGTTAACAGAAAACAAACATTGCAAACTCAACATTAAGCATATATCTACTTAATACATGTGCAACTTAACAAAAAATAAGATAGATTATAAATGAAAAAAATAAAATATGTAAACACAAACTTCCATCTGCATAGCATGCCTCGATAACCCTTTTCCTCTCTCCACTTGTGTTGATTATACTATGAGTAAAGACAGACATGCAGACACACAGTTAAAGCCCTCTAATGGATGGTGTTCTCATTCATAATCAAACAGATCTTCACTGAACCGCAAAAGTCACAGGCATTAGCTCAAAACCCATCACCAATTCCAATGTGATTGATTGGCAGCAGAACAATATCTTTCAGTTTGTGATCATAAAGTTCAAAAAAACAACTACTAATTCAACTGAAACTCCATAGAAGTATATCACTTTTCATGGAATGGAAGCTGTCAGTCTCCTAAAATAAATGGAACCTATCTCTTAGCATTACTAGCCCTGGTAAACTGCAATATATATCCATGTTTATGTAATTAGCAACTGCAGCATGACCATCCAAAGAAAGAAAGAAAGAAATTCTTCAAAGGCCCCTGCAAATAAACAATAAATCCTCCCAAAATAACAGCATACTGCCACTCCCCTCACTATGACAGGTTTCTCCAGCTTCTATGGAGAACAAACAGAAACCAAAGCAGGCTGCTGCTTCTATAATGACACCTAGATGTGCCTCAGCACATACCTGAAAGTAAGAACTACAATTGTAGCTCAATAGCATTCTCATTGCACGAATCAACTACTTCTACCAAACCATGTTATAAAACCCTTAACTCAGTCTCAACATGTTTAACTCTAAATTCCTGTGAATACCCTAATTTGTTATCCAATTCTTCCATACATTTTAAATACCTTCATCATAAGTTATGCCATTTCATGGAAAAGTTGCCATCATCTAGCATTCCCTATCATAGTGCGGTGCCTGCCAACCAAACTTCATCCATCAAGCAAAGCCTTTTCAATAGCTAGGACTTCATTCTACAGGTATGATTACTTCCAGTTAGATCAATTTTTCTATCAGGAAATAAATCATGTTTTGAACCTGTCAATGACCAATTTTTAAGGTTTTCAGGGCAGAATACTGGGCGGATAAAGGACTTGATGCAGTTTTTTTCTTTTTTTTATTATCTGGGGTAAACTCAATGGCAGAGGAGAAGAGACCATTTGATCCATGGACAGGTATCAGAACACATTGCTTAAATGCTAGGGCATCATGTGGCCTCTTGAGCAACATCGTGGAATGCCAATTAACTGCCGTGGTCCTTGAAAGTTATCTTTACTTTCTAGATACAACTAACCCGGGGATTACAAATATAGGTCAGGGTTTCAGTGAGTTATGTGAATATTGATATATATGATCAATTACCAGACTTCTTCATAGATCATATCCTGCAACTAGAACTTGAGGTTTCAGTGGAAGAATACAGTATTGGAGATTATAGAAAATAGCTGAGACTTCTCTGTCTGGGTTCTCTAAATAAAAGAATTGAACCTCAATTACAATGTCACCCTAAACTGGAACAATTTGTTATTTTTAGTGAACAATGGTTTTTTTGTTAAACATGAAAAAAAAAAGAGGTAATCATATTACGATAACGTTATCTAGGAACAAAGAAAAGATGCACATTTTCAGTACAGCATGACTAACTTGACTAAAGAGAAAGGTAAGGAGGGAGCATATGAAGGGAAGGAAGAACCCACCAATCCTGCAGATGATTTAGCTTGTAACCACTTGGACAATTTCTTGTGTGATGATTTTTTGATATCTAGAGTGATACCTGAAGGCCTACAAGGTAATACATGGTTGGACCTGCACCAATCACAAATATTTTTTATAAAAGCAAGCAAGAGAATCGTGAAAAAAATTCCCACCTAAATGTGAAAACTGCAAGCTAAAACTTATCTAAAGAGAAATCCTCTCGTTTCAAGCACGTAACGTTTAACGCCCTCCCAACAGAAATTTAAGTTCTAAGCCTAAAATATTCAAGCAATATGTAAATCCAATTATCAGTTGGAATAATGTCAAGCATCATGTGTGTGTGTGTGTAGACAGTAACAGTATAGTCCAGCTCAGCTACAATTAGTATAATTCCACAATCAAATTTAACAAAAATCATTATGGAATTCATATATTCAGCATCAATGCAGATCAAATAAAATGCTTCAAGGTTTCCAAACTTCAGAAATGTCAATTAAATTTATAGAATTCTAGAAGATGTCACTCTCATCTGCACCCATATTCCTGAAACCTAATGTTAGAGATCACATTTCCAAAGAATACTTGGTGATTGGCATCATTCTCAACGTCATTAATTATGTGCCTTACCTTATGATGGATTTCAGTTACTGCTAACTGATTATGAGGAATAGGAAATAATGCTTCATTCTGATAGTTGAGGTTTTTAATAGCAATTATGAGAAGAGAAATGGGAATAATTCAATGTCATCTTATTAACATGGAGTTGAAAGGTCTGAAGAAAAATGGCATGTTTGATGTGCATATGAAATTGGACATCTGCTACATTTTCCTTTCTAAATTTAGCCGTGTTGGAAAGCATTTTCCAACACCAGAGACTTGGCAATCCATGCAAAAAACCAAATCATAAGTTTTGAGGCATCGTATACTTGGATTCTCTCGGAAAAGCCTTTGAGAGAATGATTTTGGAGAACCAAGAAACAAGTATAGACTTTAAAAATTGTAGCAGTATCTGTGGAATGGGCCTTTGAGGCAAAGCACTAGAGCACTTGGTGCCTCTTAGGCCTCTGTCATGAGATTTAATTTGGGAGATGGTTCAGAGAGGTAGATTTGGAGAGGATTATCGATGGGGGTTCAAAACTTCAAAATAGATTTTCCATTACTCTAAAATTTGGATTTTAGTAAGGTGTAGTTAAGTGATCATATAAAAGTAGCTAAAAGAGCCTTCAAGTTGAACCTGCTGTCCTCCACCAAATTTCACAATAAGATTGATCTTGCACATTTTGAAGGAATATCAGGGGAGCGACAAAACATTCAGAGGACCAGCATGTTGAGCTAAATTATAAGCAATTTAACATCTGGCGTCCTAGTATACTTAACAGGGTACAGGAAGTGGTGCCCATCTTTTGGAACCTCAATTAACATCCCTTCATCAAACAGGAGAAAAAAAAAAAAAGGAGATGAATATTACCATAAAGTGCTTCCTGGCATTGGAAGATCTTTGTCATTAACAGTTGTATGCAGGGCTTGCAAAAGACATTTGTCCAAATAAGCATCTACGTCTTCAGCAGACAAAGTATGCTGTTCTTCAACAACAGTGGTGGATTCATCAGCAGCAATATTATCCGTAACCTTAAAACCACCTACAGCTTTTGTTACTTGTTCTACGGTATCAGTATCAGAATCAAGTTGTGTCTTGGAAGTGGGATGACTGTCTGATGTGGGATCTTTTACATCAGCAGATTCCCCAACTTCTTTGCTGTCTCCACCATCATTCTCATGATTTGAAGAATCACCAGAACCTTCACATGAATCAGGAACCTGGGCAGATGATAAGAATACAGGATCCTCAAAGACAACATCTTCAAGGAAACCTGCATTTGGCACATAATGTCCCTCAACTGACTCCCTGCAGATGATTCCTCGAGCATGTCAAAGATGAAAATACTTAATAACTAATCTCTCCAAATAGAAGGTACACTAACCAAAGTAAATCCCGATAATAGTGAGTTATCCGTAAGGCCTTTCCGCGCAAACCAGCCTTCAAGGCTTCAGCAGTGCTCATAGTGGTAGACCCAACCTGCACAAAATTAAAGTTATCTTCATCCCTGCTCATAAAAGTAGAAATCTAAACCAACTCGGTCGTGAATGAGGTAGAATAAGAGGCATAGCCAACTCCCCGAGATAAGGCATGAACAATAATACCCAAGTCAAGATGAGAGAGAAAAGCTTACGGCAATAGGTGCTGGATTCCCAGGAACTTTTACAGCCCATGGCTCACCTACCAGAAAAGAAGGTAGACCTTCAGCAGGTATACTGATACCAGGAAACATCAGATCTGCTCCTCCAATGACAAATTGAGATACCTCACCCCCTTTCAGAATGAAAGAAGGCAACATCTCAGGGACCTTCCAGAGGGCAAAAACTGCATCAAGACATAGACAAAATTAAAATCAAACAAGAAAACAGCCAAAAATGTATTTCACCACAGCATCAAGTTCCTGTTTAAATAATTGTGTCACTTCTAATTTGAGAATGAAATTGGAGGTTCATTTTTTAAGGCTCCTTTATTCTACCTTTTAATGAAAGGGAACCCATTTATTAGCTGTCAAAAATGGAGAGAAATATGTGGATCCTTTGCATCAACATTCAATAGCAAGGCTGAAAACCTATTCAACTATCTGCTCCAGTATTTATGATCACCATCTCATGCACAAAACTGTCTTTAATATACAGAAGCAAGGCATGATTTCTTGAACCAGTATGCTGCCCTTGTGGCTCTACTATAAATTTGAATTGTGTAATAATGCAGTATAATTTGACTTTTTAACATGTCAATTACAGAAGCAAGAAAGAAAAATTCAGGTTGCTGGGTTCTATCCAGTAGCAAGTAATTCAATCAGATTCTCCAAGATAAAGGAAACTAGAGATAAACTTTCTGAGAAGAATATTAACATATATGCATGACAGGAGAGCTCCACAGCCACCTCTGGCAAAAGGTCATTTCTCCTCAATTCATTTCAATTCAATTCAATCTTGATAATTTGATTTAGCATTTCCACTCAAAATCAACTTAAAAAAGAATCGATATCCCTTCATAAACTACATAAAACATTAACATTTTCTTATTGTCTTTATTTGCCCCTGTGGAGAGGGGTTCATCAAGAGTTAGAAACCCATCCATTATCAATGGTGAATAGCCCACAAGTTGATTCACAAGGCATTGACCTACTCTAGGACCAAGTATACCACACCACCAAACAGGAGCCTCCCTGTCATTAGAATCCTCCATGCGATAAATAGTGATTTAGCAGAATTTTAACCTGCTAAACCATCATAAATTGTCCTGACTTTCAAGGAAAAACAGCATGACAAGCAAATATGGAATGGAAGCGTTCACTATTCACACTTACATTTTAACAAACTTCAATTATTTGTGAATAAAATGCGAGAAAGTCGATTGAAACATAAGACATGAAAGTGCGAAACCTAACCTGTGGGGAAAATTTCAGAGCCTCGGCCATCAACATCGAAAAACATAGGAAAGTTACCTTCAACACCATATAAATGAACCCTATTTACAAACTTTGAAACAGTAATTTCCGCCTAAACACAACAATCATAACAAAACATCAGAGCAATAATCAAAACAGCGATCAAAGGTAAAGAGAATTAACATATCAAGTAGCAGTAAAACTAATTGCTTCTTCTTTCAAGCACATTTCCACTGGAGAAATCATTTTCTTATGTAAATACTAAAAAAATTAAAAAGAATTTGAGTACAAATGCATCAAAATTACAACTTGAAACTATTAATTACACACCAAACGGATAATAATAATAATAATAATAATGTCAAACAAAGAAATTGAGGGGGGAAAAAAGAAGAAAAGAGTGTTACTTTGGGAGGGAGCAAAGCATCTATATCTGCATCGGAGGCGCGAGGAAAGCGGTCTCTGATAGTTCGTTTGAGCTTTTTCCGGTCGGCTCCAGAGAGTCTCTGGTGAGATTTTGCCTCAATCGCCTTCTTGAACATTATCTTTTTATTTTAATTAATAGTAAAACTGGGAGAAAAGGGAACGAGGGAACTTGTTTACTTTTAGAAAGTGTTTTTTTGTGTTCTATTCTTTTTAAGAAGCGGAAGCGGAAGTTTCTGGAAAAGCATTAGGGCGGTGCTCGGAAAAGAAGGCAGTGATTTTTTTTCTTTCTTATATTATCGAAAAAACTGGATTGTTACATTACCTTTTTGCCCTCCACAGTAAGTAACCACAGATTGGAGTAAAATGGTTTTCTCTATATTGATTCATTGAATGCAGTCTATAGTGCATTCATACACGTTAGAAAATCCACGTGTTTTAAAGTTATGTTAATAATTTTTTTATTACACAATAAAATTATTAACTTATTTTTAAAATAAAAAAAGCTAGTTTACAAGGGTTTTTTTAATCTTTTATTTTTTTTCAAAACAGATAAAATATTAAATTACCTTTAAAAACAAAAAAAAATATTAGACTTATTTTCATAGGCTTATTCATATTTTAATCATGGTTTTTTTATTAGAATGAGAGGCAAATTAGTTTTTTTAATAAATAAAATATCATAAAAAAATAAAAATTTGTTGGTGTTGCACATGCTAGCGAGTGGATGTCACTCACACCCTTTACATGCTTCAGCCATTCTTTGTTGATGCAATTGGCAATGACATATTACAGTTAATCTTTTATTATTGATCAAATTTAAATTGCTCGTATCTCATATTGACCCGATTAACTTCCTCAAGTTCTGATTCTATAATTACCTTTAGATATGAGATTTCGGCTTATAGTGGCATTATTGTGTTCATCCTATAAACCAATGAATAAGATGTAGCTCCCGTAGATGTTCTTATTGCAGTGCGATATGCATGTAGAGCAAAATGGAGCATTTCATGCTAGTCCCTGTAAATGACTACCTTCTTCTATATAATATTCTTAATATTCTTGTTAGTAGCTTTTACAACACCATTTATCTTTGGCTTGTATAGAAATGAATTTGAGTGCTTGATTTTTTATTTTGCGCAAAGCACTACTGTCATTCTTTCATTGAAGTTCAGAGTATTATCAATCATTATCTTTTAGGTGCTCCATATCGACAGATTAAATCTCGTCCAATTAATCTCTTCACTATCTTCTAGGTTACATGAGCATATGAACGGACTTCCACCCATTTTGTGAAGTAGTTAATGGCAAGAGACCAAACTTAAATTTTACAAGGTTAATGAGTTCAAATCAAGGGTAAAATCATAAGAAAATCAAAAGTTTAGGGGTCAATTAGGGGTTAAATTGAAGAAATTCACAGCTAATGACCATTTTGAAAAAGACACCGAACTTTAGGGACCTAATTGATTGAAATCAAAGGTAAAATTCAAGAGAATTGAAAGTTTAATGGTCAACTAGAGGCTAAATTAAAGAAATCCAAGACCAAAAACCAAAATGAAAAAGGCGTTGAAATCCAGGGTTGACATTGATGTTTGTGAGGGGCAAAATTGCATAAATTTAGAAGTTTATGGTCAATTAGGGGTGCAATTGAAAGAAATTAAAAGTCGAAGGACCAAATTAAACTTTGGTCAAACCCTAAATTAAAACCCTTAAAAGTCCAAAACGACGTCGTTATGAACAATAAAAAAAAGATAGACAAGACGACTTGTTGTCTGGTTACTATTCATCTTCTTCTTCATTTAATCCTGAAAAGACTGCTCAGATGATTACTTTTCAGGGGCATTTAATGCTTCATATATTTACCAAATTTGACAAAACATGCACGAAATGATGATTTGACACTTGACCATACCCTGATATGGTTCTTTTTAACCGATTGACACCACAATAATCTTGGTGCCGCCCCAAAGTAGCCAACTCAGACAGCCTTGAGTTTTTAAAATCTGACAGTCTATGATAGCCACTTTAAATTAACAATTGAGATCCTTTCGGTTTGAATCAATGACCAAATTTTGTCCCTAAAAAAGACAAAGTGTCCCTCTTCCACCTCTTATAAATAGACATGAATTCTATGTCATAAGGAATGAGAAATTCACCTCAAAGTTGGCAAAAAAATCAACCTCTCCCTATTTTATAGTCGGCAACCTCCCTTTCCCCCTCCTTTTCTCCACCTCTAGCGACACTACAACCTCTGACCTCTATGCTCGACCTTCCCTGCACCATTAGGAACATCACCAATAACTACTCTTCTCCGGCCAGGCAAGCCTCTCTCTCTTTTTTTTCTCCCCAAAACCTTCCCCTCGGCCACTACATGCAGAAGGCAAATTAATTAACATCATTGCTGGGTTGGGCCAACAACCATGTGGGCCATGGGTTGGACCCGTTTCACCCCAACCCATATAGCTAGGTCGGGTCTAGCCCATCCAAAAAAGAAGAAGGGTATATCGAGCAGCTAGTTGACCCTAACCAACTAGGTCGAGTTGGACCCGCTCTGGCCCAGTTCAAATGCACTAGACCGGGTCCAGCCCAATATATATATATATATATATATATATAGATATATATAAAACAAAAAAATCCAAAAAAAATCTAAGGGTCATTTTAAAATATTTGTGATTTTCTTGCATATTTTTCTAATAATTTTGCATAATATCAAACTGTATATTTACATTGTAAGATACAAATGTAGTATTAAAATACTCGGTTTTCTTCGAAACTTTTCTTAAAAAATTTTGAAAATTCCAAAAAAAATCCAAAAATTTTAAATTAATTTCCTTTTAAAAAAACAAAAATATTTTTTTTGTGCATACAACCAAATCCAAAAAGTTTTTTAGGCATACTTTTTATAAAAAAAAAAAACAAAAATGCATTTTTTTCATGTTTTAAAATTCAAAAATGGATATCATAACTAGTTTATGATTATCTGTTAGGATTTGATCAAAATATCAAAAACCTTTCACCAATCATTTTGTTCACATTCTAGTTTTTTCTCTTGGGGTATGCCCCTCGTATTTATGTAGAGAATATTTATGTTATTTATATACATATTAAATTTATCCAAAAACGTTTAGTTGTAGACTTTAATACTTTAGGGTGTAAAACTACAAGGTAGAGTATACCCTCAAGTATTAAAGATACAAAAAAAAATATGATGCTAAAATTTGGGCTATGGAATAGTTTAACTTTAACTTAGTAATGAAGAGATTTCCTTACGAAGAGAGATTTACCTCAAACCTTAGATAAAAGACCAATGGATAGAAACATGACCTAGAAAAACAATCAAACAATAATGTAGCTTACCTTAGATAGGATGCACTGAAGGATGCATCTCCCTGTACACAACAGTCCCTTACCTGGACTCTCGTAGACCATAGATTTTCTAGTTACTATGATATTAAATAGCAACTCTTGAATCTTATAATCATGATTATACTCAAACCTCATTTTCAACACACACTCTCAGGTCGATGACGCCCCGCGACAGAAGTTAAAATGGCCAAAGCATCAGCAAATTGGTTTTTATCTTTTCCTATGAGTAAATTTTATCTCGTCAAATTCTTTTGCTAGTAGGACAAATATTCTTAATATAATCTTAACCTCTCATCTTTTGTCTGTCATTCTCATTTCACTTGGCAAATTATCAATATTAAGTCTTTATAGACATCAAGTTTCTTTATCTTCAATTCTAATGCAGCTTCTAATTCAAGGATGGAAGCTTTATATTCGATCATATTATTGGTGCACTCAAATTAACTACAGCTTGATCGAAACATGATATTGATTTCTATTAGGAGAAATTATCATTGCTCCTACCCCATTGCTATATACATTTACTGTTATACCAAAATACTTTGTCCATCAATCTGATTCTTCCTCTTTTTCTACTATCAGCACATCTTCATATGGGAAATCAAAATTCAAAGGCTTATAATCTTCAATTACATTGTTTGTCAAATGATTAGCTATAACACTTCCTTTCACGGCTTTTTTTGTCATAAACACTATGTCATACTCAGCCAAGAGCACCTGTCATCTTGCTATTATACTTAGTAAATAAGGATTTTCAAATATACATATATATATATATATATATATATATATATATATGAGAGGATCCAATTTTAAAATCAGTCATATAGTATAATACAACATGTATTGTCGAAGTCATTTTACAACCCATACAAATGCACAACAAAGCTTCTTTATCATTGTATATATAGTTGCAATTTATGAACTTCTTACTCAGATAACAGATTGCTCTTTTTTTATACCAGACACATTATGTTGCCCGAGTACACATCTCATTACTTTTTTAATTGTTGTCAAATATAAAATCAATGGTTTGCCAAGCACGGGAGGTATCAACAAAGGTGGATTTTGCAAACACTGCTTGATTTAATCAACACTTTCTTGGCATTCCTCATTCCATACCCCAAGATTTTTCTTTTGAAAGAGTCGAAAGATTGGATCACAAGTTTTTGTTATTTGAGATATAAATCGAGCAATCTAATTCCAACGACCCAGGAAAACTTTTACTTCTTTTTCTGTTTTATTAGTTAGCATAATCTGGATTGCTTTAACTTTATCAAGGTTGACTTCAATACATTTTCTACTCACCACAAATCCTAACAGCTTTCTGGATTTTATCCCGAATGAACATTTTACAAGGTTCAACTTCAACTAATACCTTCTAAACCTTTCAAATATCTTTATCAAATTCTGACAATGATCTTCTTTCTCCCTCTTTGGACTTAGCAATCATGTCGTCCACATACACTTCAATTTTTATATACATCATATTGTGGAATAGAGTTACCATTGCCCTTTGATAAGTGGTCCCAATGTTTTTCAGTCTGAATGACATCACATTGTAGCTAAAGGTTTCCCACGGAGTAACGAAGGTTGTCATCTCTTTATTTTTGTTGGACATTTTGACATAGTGGTACCTAGAGAAACCATCCATGAAGGATTATGTTGAGCTTCACGTCGCATTATCAATTAGGACATCGATGTGTGGCAAATAGAAGTCGTCTTTTGGGCTTGCTTTATTTAAATCCTTATAGTCTACATATACTTTAATTTTGTTACCTTTGGAACTACTATTATATTAAATACTCATTATGGGTGCCTAACCACCTTTAAAAAACAACATCTCATTGCCTTTCTATCTCGGCTTTCACCTTGAGTACCATATCCGGATGAGTTCTTCGTAGTTTCTGCTTCATATGTATACTTTCTTCATTTAATGGCACCTTATGTACTACAATGTTAGTATCTAAACCAAAGATATTCATGTAAGACCAAACAAACACATCAATATACTCACAAAGCACTAAGATCAAAATTTTCCTTTCAATAACAGTGATTAGATTCCTTATCTTTAATTCTCTTTCATCTTATCCTATACTGACATTAATTGTCTCTAACTTTTCTTTTATTAGTTTCCAAGCTTGCTCTGATTATTTTACTAGCCTAGTGAATTTTTTTACGTAATTTGCTTCCCATTCATTTTTTGCCATTGCAATTATGTACTCATTAAAATTTGATCATTCATTCTCGGTGTAATATGCTCATGATTTTATGAACGATCCGCTTTTTGATTTCCTGAAAGCAAAAGGTGTTTCAATGTAAGTATGTAATTTGCAAACCAAATTTATAAAAATACATGATCTCATTAATAAAAAGGAAAGGCTTAACTACAACAAAAACCATATATTAACATTTTGACCCAAGATTGCTAACTTGGCATGAAAGTAAAGACAACCACAAAAAGCACACTAGAACAACAATGTCATTTACTTTTTAAAGACTATATGAGCCTCTTGGGTCACCTAATTTTAGAACCTTCCACCACTTGTTAGCTTTCACACGAAGGTCTTTGTAGACATTTCTTTCATGATATGGACAGTTAGTTGTGGTAACAAATCTTCTCCTTCCATAACCTTTCCTTTCTCATTGCAGCTCTTAACCTTATTGTCATCTTGTTCCAATGTGTTAATGCTTATGGCAGCCAAGCCTTGGGTAGAAGCATTCGTCATATCTTTAGAGTGCCTTACATAAGCAACCTTGAGGAATAATACCTGGATCGAGGGGATGACAATCTCTTCCTTTTCTGATTCCCTTCTTCCTAGTTTGACCAACCTTTTTTCTTGTTTGATATTAACATCTCTTTTATAGTCTTTCTTTCTAGGCTTAAAGTCGAGCCTAAATCTTTAATTTGTAGTCTTTAACCTTATCGAACTTATCCTCTCAGGATTTACAGAGATAAGATCATACTAGAAAGGAAGTCTATGCTTTAATAAATATTTGACTATCATCCTTACGGCTTTAAAAATTATCGGTTTTTTCAATATCATGTTTTATGATTCCATATATTTGATATCTTTCTCTTTGAATGAGATCTCAATTCTAGAAACGGTTTCATTAGATGTCTTACAACTAGAATCCCTTTTTTTTTCTAATCTAGTTGCTTCACCACCACGAACCCCAGTTAGATTCAGCACCCATTCTGCATTAATAATTTCAAAAGCATGGAGATTTCTATCTTTGCTTATTTTTAGCTTCTATATAGGGAACTATCATATTTTGTATCATTGCTAAGGTCTCTTCAACCTTAACTATCACTAATATCTCATTTACAATATACTTCAAACATTGATGCAATGATGTTTCCATGGCACCAACAACGTGTATCCAAAGGCCATTCTAATAACATGTTGTATGATCAGTGAATGTTCATCACTTACAAGGTTACTAAAAACACTTGTAGGCCAATGAAAAACTCTATTTCAGTGGTCCTCACCATTTGCCTTGAGGAACTATCATAAGCCCTAATTGTCATGGTGTTTAGCAGTATATGTGTTGAATTGGCTAACATTTCATCTAGCACATGCTTTACGAGTATATTTAAAGTTGAACCATTGTTCATTAATACTTTGCCAATGGTACAACCTTTGCACTTCATAATGATGTATAGAGGTTTATTGTGACCCATTCCTCCAACACATCGAGCTCGTCTTTAGTGAAGTATAGGTAATTTTTCACATGGATTATTCTGACCAGATGCTTCATAGTCCTTTGGGTCATGTCTTAGGGCACATATGCCTCGTTCAACACTCTTTATAGCGTCTTGCAATAGGGCTCAAAACTCATGAAAAGAGACACCAATGATATCCTAGCAGAGGTTTTCTTCAGCTGCTCTACCACACTATACTCAATATGCTTCATTGGCTTTAGAAAATCACCAGTTTTTTCCTCACTTATGAGTTTGTTTATTTCCATATCTTTGATGGCATCTACAACCTTTTTGACTTTGGCATTTCATTACTTTTCTATTTCTTTGGGTGTAAAAAACCTGCCACTTTGAGTTAATCCATCAATTTTGGTTTAAAACACAGGAGTAAAACCCTTAATATTAAGAGAATTTCCATGATTATGAGGCAATGCATTATAGTTCCCATTATAGGTAACAACAAGTCTTATTAGGACAAGCTTTGGTAGGCCGCTCTTGGCATGTTGAAGCCTATAAATCTCTACTTTCTTTCCTTGAAAACTCATCATACCTGCGACATCATCCTTTTCCTTCTCTATTTGTAACAGACCACAAGTCATCATTTGTATCACCTTTTAGTGACAACTCTTCACATTTATCGATGTTATATCGTATTGCTTCGTGGAACCTATAATAAATGTTACTCTTGCTTAAACCTGATTCATTTTTTATTGGAAAACACCCAGCTCGCACTAATATGTCATACAACGTATCCATAGTTACCCTTAAAACCTTCTTTTTCTTTCTTCCAAACTCCACAACATTTACTCCCCCACTACTAGATGAATGATTAGGCAGGGGGTTGGGATTAATGTTAGGGGTATCTTTAAAGGTTATCCATCATGCTATGAATAATTTCAAGAGCTTCCTGTTAAATGATGAGTAAGTATCAATATTGTAGCCAAGGTTTTCAGTATAGAACTTACAGGTTAGATCTGGTTTGTACCAATTTGGAAGGGAGGCTTTAGTGGTGGAAATGAAAGAAGGCCCAGATGACTTATGCGTAACAATTTTGCATACATTTCTCTTAAGGGTATAAGTAGAAGGCAAGAGTTGTTTTTGGTTTCTTTTATAGGCTTTACTTAGATTATTTTCGACTTGGTTTATCGAAAGAGGGCTTAACAAAGTTGATATTGGATATTTGGGAAGACGGGTTCTAATAGTTTTGGCTTTGGTAGCTTTGGATTTAGTAATTATTTTTACTCTTATACTCTTCTTCCACATTGCTCATCTTATCATCCTTTTTCCTCTTAGTAAACCCTTTCTTCTTGGTAGGTTTTAATGTTCTACCGGCTCTTATATCTTATTCTTTGTAACTCCACTCCTCCCTCTCTCTTGTTTTTCTATTCGATCAGCCCTTGTTTATTTAGGGTTGGTTTTGTTTTTTTCTAAACGACAAATTAACTTCTTATTTTTTCTAAGTCATAAATTTGCCCCACATTACAACTTTATCATTAATGTTATACCATTCATGTTTATTTTTTTGTTAAATCTTCAACTATGGGATATTTTTTAGATCAATGATCATTAATATTTTTTTTTATCTAGGTTTATATTTTGCTTCTTAATTTACCATTCTACCTTTATTTAGATATCACACATGTTTATTTTATGTCAAGTCTTTGACCGTTAAATTTTTTTCACGTGCCAATTTATTATTAATATTTTTATGAGGGTTTACAACACTTATTTATTATAGGTTTAAATTTTGGGTTGGGGTTTACAAAGCTTCTTCAATATTGGTTTCCTAAAAATAGAGGCATGTGTATTAACTAAGAGAGAAAACTTTTGTATTTTTCTTTTCTATTAACATGAAAGGATTTATCTCCTTTTCTTTTTGTAGTAATTGTTCTTGCTTAGACTCTTTTTGAGTGAAGTAGTGTACCCCCTTTACAGCTATCTCCAATAGAGGTAATGATTGTTGGTCTTAGTTCCCAACCTCAATAGGTTAGGGTATGGTATATATTGTTCCTCTCATTTTTAATTGGATAAAAAAAAAGAATAAGTGCTGGTTTTTTTTTTCTTTTTTACTCATGTCTTTTATAAGGATGTTATGATAATATTTTCAAATATAAGTACTTAGAGCTAAATGTTGAAGACAAAGCGTGAAGAGATAACCTAGACTTTAATTGTGGCTTAGGGGAGTACTATGGCTTTTCAAGCCATGAAGGGTGTATATCAGACTTTTGAAACCTGATTTTGTAGCTTAAAGGAGGCCCTTCCTAAGGCCTTGTAGGGGAAGGACGTCAGGTAATGCACTTAGGTGTTACTAAAAAGAGTATCAGGAAGGCTGATTAGAACCTTTTTACCTATTAGCATAGAATAAAAGAGCTAGAGTTGATCTTGACTAAAGTCAATATGGATGTTAATGAGGCTTAAGCTAATATGTTTAGATGAGTGCTCTGAAAGACACTTTTAAGGAGCTCAAAACCTGTTTTTTTAAAGGAGTTAGCTCTATTAACACTTTAGAGGATAAACTAATAAAGTTATTAGGTAATCTATATTTTTTAACCCATTTAAGGGAATCAAAATATACTTCATGTAAATCTTCAACTTAGTTGTTAGCGATGTTTCCGAATCCATGTTAAAGTAATTGTTTAGGGTGAGTATTTGGATTAGAGCTTGAAGATGAGAAGCCCTTTATAAAAAATAGGTAAGAAAAGCACCCTTGAAGGATGTTGAAGTTATGGTGGAAGGCCCAATGAAGCAAGGAGAGAACTTTCTATAAATGGTGGAAGCTATTGTAGAGATATCCAAAAAACAAGACTAAATCAAGAAGCTTGTGTTTGTTGCTCTTATTGTTATGAAAGAGATAACTTTGACCTAGAAATAGCTAGAGAAAACCCAACGGTGGAGGTTCCCACAAGGAAAGGAATGCAACTTTATAACTTATTTAGGGGTGCACTAGACTTTTCCTTTTTATATTTAGGTAGGAGTTCCTTTTTTATGAATTACTAAAGATAGCCCTCGATAATTAGTCTTTCTATCTCTTTTTTTATGTCTCCTATCTTTATAAGACAATTAGTACTTATTGGAGTTCTATATATATATATATATATATATATATGGGTGTCACTCCTCATAGAAGAAGGGCATTGCATGAATTATTTCCCTTTAATAGCGGTAAACACCTCAGTCCTAGTAGTATTTAGACATGTTCATAAGTCTGAGAAAGACAAATTGATAATAAATTGATCATTTTAGATTCTTATAGATGTCTATGGACGTTTAGGAGACCTTTCATGTTTGAAGATTTATTTCTTCATCTTATGCTTCTAGAACCAGGACTTGTTTCACTTTGAAGAGAGTTCAAAATGAGAGAGCATAAAATTGTTTCCATATGGTCAGGTTATAAACATCAATAAAGGCTTCAATGATAATGAGGTCAAGTAATCCTTCCACTTAGAGAATCTCTTTGTTAAATCTTTTCAATTATGTTCTAGTACTCTTATCCTACTATTGTGTGATAGCAAGAACTTAATATAGTTTTTTTAGCTGAAATGATGGTGCTAAAGTGGATGATAAAATTTGGAAAAAGATCATAGAAATCAATTATGAAGATTGGCTCTAAGTTATGATACCACGCCCGGGTAAATCTGTGAAACATAGTTGGAAGAATCTTGCACATATGTCAATGTCTTATAGTATGAGCTCTAAGTTATTGCATATATTTTATATGTGTTCTTTTGAGCCTATGAACCCATAATAATTTTCAAGTTCATATTTATGATGATGAGGCGAGTATCTAATACTCATTTAGATAATAGAGAATCCCTTACTTGGTGGGGTTGTAGTCTTCTTTTGAGGCCTATTAAATAAATATTTCATTTTTTTCCAACCTTTTTTTATTCATGACTACCAAAGAAAGACTCCAATGAGGATTAATAATGATGGTGGTGGATGCCCATGCGATTGCAACCATTTTATGCTTTGTCATTGGATTTATGAAGATTATATATAGAGTGTTTAGTTTGAGAACGTTCCTTAAGACGGTGAGAGTGGTCGTTAGGTGGACTTTAAGAGCGATATTGTCCTTATTAACTCTTTATATCTCCTTTTAGCCTACCTCTTCTAAGAATTAAAGCTATTTATATGTTCTTGGTGGCGTGACGGTAAAGCTAATGGTAGTGCCATCTACAAGAGATGGGTAAGGCTTTAAGCTGCTCTTGCATGGCCAAGAGAGTTTTAGTGAGCATTCTTGTTATTATGTAAGTTGTTGGAGATCTAGGATCGTTAATGGAGAGCTTATGGTGGGGAGGCCTATAACCCTTCATTGTCTTAGATTTTATAGATTATATATCATGAAAAAAAATATGGAGAGTTAATAAAATGAAAAGGAAATGATTCAACATTTGTTATGCCTTTCAATAGACTGCATCACTAACAAAGTCTAGAGCTTGGTTGAAGGTCCACAAACTCTTGAAAAACAAGTCCTTGTGTTATATAAAGGACCTCTAAAGCTTAATTTATGATAATGTTGTCTTAATGAATGTAGATGATAAATGTAGGAGAAGAGAATGTTCGCTCTGTGTATTAATGGTGCTAATTTTTCTATCCTAGTAATTCATAGACATTTATATACTCATAAATCATATCAATTCATATGGAGCAGAGGGTAAAAGAGGGAATAATGATGTAGCCTATATTACAAGTAATTATGTGAAATAATATCCCTTAACAACAAGTTGCCATTCTATTGAATGTGAAAAGATATCTTCAGGCGGGTTAGGTTATACCATGAGCATGACTTAATGTTGTATAGTGGATCCTATTATGATGACGATGTCATGCTAACATTAAATGCTAAGAATTAACCATACAGAAGATTGATGGTTCATGATGGACTTCGGTAGTTAGGCCAACGCTGAGATCCCTGAACCTAACTACCTTGGCGATCATGGTGTAAGGTTCAGGTATAGGAAACCCAAATCCAACTATAGGTGAGATGATGGGTCAATTAGGCCACTTAAGACATCGTGTGCAGTTCAATTAACTAGGCTTTTCAAAAGAAACATCACTTACCTGGATTCTATTGGATGCTAATTAAAGGTCGTACCTAAAACAATGAAAAAGGAAACCAATCCTGACATGACAAGCTCGAACATAAACATATAAATCATGAGGCTTTATATGAATGGGCTCACAAGCCCTGCCTTATGACCTGTGTACTGAGGTGGTCGTGTCCTCTTGGGCCCAAATCCAGGTCCAATAACACCATTGTAGTTGTAAAGCCAGGACCCATAAGATATATCAATGATAAAAATATAATGTGAACAACTACAAAAGATACAATCAATTCTTTTTTTTATTTGTTTGTTAGAATTTTAATGGTCATTTTCTAGCATATAAAAAATAAAATATATTAATAATAAGAATATAGACCATCATACATTTTAAACCCTTTGGCTCTATTATATGCATTCTAATTGTATACCTCTGTGTGGTACATCTAGCCTTTTTTTTCTCGGTGCACAATCAACAAATAGAAAATTATTTACTAGTGTGTTCCTATGATACTGCAAGGCACTTTTCAAAATCTATTTTTTAATTAATTATATGACAATTAAAATAAATATTCATAAGAAAGTCAACAATTTACATTTTAAAGAAAAATGTAGTATTTTAGACAATGTTCCATTTCCTTATTCGTGTATTTTCTTTTTTGACAAAAATATATTTTTTTGTATTAGTGACATGATTTTTTGAATAAAAATTGAAGGCAATAAAATTAATATTCATAAAAATCTCGATGACTTGAATAAGAAGAAAAAAATATATCTCTTTAATCAAAATTTCATTTCTTAGTTCATGCATTTCCTTTTTTGTTTTGAAAAAACCTTGTTTTTTATTAGAAGTGTTGCTTTCTAAATAAAATGTATCATCATCTGAAAATAAAGTGTTTTTTTTTTAAAAACAAAATCATTACTCCATAATTTTTAAGTGATTATATGAAAAAAAAAAAGAATACTTAATTTTAAAAATTATAATAAAAATAAATATCTTATTCTCATTTAATATTCATGATAATTTTTTTAAATAATTATGCATATTAGGTTCATATATAATTATTCATAAAATGATTTTTAATATTACCATAAAAATGTCTAATCTTATTTGAAAAAGTATGGCATAATTAAATAATTTTTTAAATACTTTTTAATTATTTTATTTAAAGAGAATTTTATTCCATTTTTTTAATTAAAAAAAACATTGAGGACCATTAAAAAAAGCAAAACACGTGAACCTGATTTTTATTTTTATAGGATAGAGGACATGTTGTTCACCGAAGTAGATAATTTATTGTCAACTAGAACATATTTTAAGTGATCAAAAAATCAGGGTTCGAGTTTTTTGACCCTTAAAACTAAATTTTCATTATTTTTATACCTTAAAAATCCTTATAACCTCAATAACTTCATTTCCAAGTCCAAAGCACACTTTAATTAGTTTTAAACTTAAAATCAAACACACTTCTCATACTCCAATTTACTTTTATTAGCAATGATTAGAGATGCAAACCATTTACATAGGACCGTCAATCAAAACAAATTCATTAATACAAAAATTGGCTTTCTTCCTCACTTGAATATCATCGATTTATCTCTCCTCCCCTTTCCAACAACTTTCATTATTCTCTTCCAATATCTAAGGTCTAAAATATGAATAAAATATTTATCATGACCGAATTGTAAATGTTGAAAACAATAGATCAAAGTGAAGAAAATAGGTTTTCAGAAGGTAAATTTTTATCTCCTCTCCCAACATTTAAGAACCAAAACATGAATAAAACAAAGTTTTATGACTGAATTGCAAAAGTTGAAAACAACAGGGACCAAAATGAGAAATAATTTTTTTTCCACAACGCAATAAACAACACTTTTACTATTCAATGAACAACACCTTTATTGTTCAATGAACAACAAAATAATATTTTGTTTTGGTATATTAGTATTGATTTTTTCTCTGTATAGTAAACAATACAATGTTATAAAATTTTATGACTGAATTGTAAATGTTGAAAATAACAAGGATCAAAGTTAGATTTTTTTCCACAACCCAATAAACAACACTTTTCCCATTCAATGACCAACACCTTCACTCTTCAATGAACAACTAAAGAATATTTTGTTTTAGTATAAAAGTAGTAATAGTAGTAACTAGTTTGGGTGTCCGTGCTATGCCGTGGATCGAATAAAAGATCAATTCAATAATAAAAGAAATATAAGAACTGTGTTAAATTTTGAGTTGAAAATAAAAAAAAATCCAAAATATGCATCGAAAGCTTGATCAACAGTTGAGTAAAATTAAAAAAAAATTGTGCAAAGAAAAGCTAAAAAAAAGTTGTTAATGATAAATAAAAATTTAAATAAAAAATAAAATTTAAATTGAAAACAAAAATAATTTACTAACATAATTCATTTGCTTTTTATTTGTCTAGCGTTGTCCATGTCATAGGCCATTAGATAGCCTGGATTTCAAATCTAATTGAGTTGAAATTGGCTCAGCATGTGCTAATTGACCAAAAGTTCTAATTCCAACTCATTCACCCTATTCAAAACAAAGAATTTCAAGGCGTTGTTGTTCTAACCCCTACTTAACTTGATTAGATTTAAGCGCAAAAAAATAAAATATTAAAGAAAAAATTCACAAAAAAAACAAAAAAAAAACATTATATTGAATCAACCTCTGTTAACCAAGTCTAACTCACTACATACACAGTTAGGGTCATAAAAAGATCATAATGAGCTAAACTAGTTTAGCCAGATATCTCTTTCATTTTCCTTTACTTCTTTTCTCCATGGTCAAGCCTTCATTGACCTTGTGCAGGATGAAGTTTGGATCTAAACTATAGAGGGACAACAAAACCAAAGACCAAATAAAAAAAAAATTTCTCTAATCATTTCCCTTCCTTTCTCCCCATATGAGAGAGATGAAGTTTGAAACCAAATTAAAAAACTATAAAAAAATCAAGGATCAAATCAAAAACTTAAATAGTTATCAAAGAATCAAGGACTAAAAACAATGACAAGGGGCTGAATTAAAAAAAAATAAAAAAAATAGTTGACAACCATATGCTAGTGCTAGCATGTGAGAAGGCGGCACCATGCAGCTTTATCCAAGGAAAACATCTTGTTATCCTCTGCATCCCATGGCGGCTCAAGTTGTCAATGGAGAAACAACACAGCTCCGATATCCCCATTTTCTTTCTTCTCTTCTTTTCCCTCTGTCCTCTCCCTCCCTTGATTTTCATGCAATACCTGTAGAGAATATATACATATAAAACATCCATCTCAAAGTAACCATTTACAAGCTCTTCAATTTTACAGTCATCAACAACAGGAAACGAAAGTAACAGCAAATCAGAATTAGCAACCACTGACATTCAACCACCAACTTCAAAGTGAAGAGGTTGTCGTCAGTAGTCGCAATTGGAAATTACAATAAGGTTTCCTTGATGAGAATATCGCGAATGTTATACAGAGTTACCAGGCACAAAATGTAACAGAATCCATACAAGCAAAATTGCACATAAGCCATGCAAAAATGACACAGCAATTTCAAAAATAAAAAATAGAACTCCAAGAATAGGGAGCGGAGCAAAAAATATACAACAAATGGATTTCAAGGACTCCTTGCATCCATTGTTCTATCTGGGGCAAGCTGTAAGAACCCGGTATTGAGGAGCTATAGTCTTATGTACACAAACACCCTCTTCTCTTCTAAAGATTCTGAAGTATAGGATTCGGAATAAGCAATGCTTCATGATGGGTGTTTTGCAGAATCTACAATGCAGTGAAAGTATGAATTGTCAATAGAATCAGTCTTCCCCACCGCTTAATTTCTGTAACCTGAAGAACCAGACCGTGGAGGAGTGGGTGGCAACCGACGACGGCTGCTGGAGTTTGAGCGGGAGCTCACATCACCGTTCTGTGCTGTATTGCTGTAATGCCGACTATGACCATTTGATGCAGATCTGGATATGCTGCCATAGTCCACAGCGCCATTTGCAGCTGCATCAAATGCAGATCTCCAGTCATCGCCAGCTGAACCATTTGTCCTTGGGCTTGGGCTGTTCTCTGCAATGTAATCCAAGAATTTAAAGGACATTAATAATAATGACAAATTACTATCCCGGAAAAATTATTTCTATGAACTAGTCATAATACATATTCCCTCCATACATTTCAAGAGAGTGAGTGAGGATGGGAAAATAGACATACTACAGTGAGTCCTTGAAAGGAGAAATGAAAATGTAATGAAACAATCAATGATGAAGACTCTTAAGTGTTTAAAGAGGCATGGCAGCTCAGGGTCAAAGGAAAAATTGAACAAAAATCAGAGGCTATGATCCATATGGATGGCCAGGTAAAATTTGATCCATTGAAAAAACATACTTTAAACCGAAGTGATCGTCATGCCAGGTGGAGAAAACACAACACGTCTGCAGGAAAACTGCAGCTTCATCTATCACATGAAGAGAAAAACACCTAATATGCTAATCATTGGGCTACCCAACCCTATCAGATGACGACCACCCCTCATCACATTTCTTCTAGTTATAATCTTCTCCAAATAGTACAGTAAAGGCTAGGTAAGGTAATTCTCTTCCATTCAATTATTATTATTGTGAAGAAAGACTTTGGAGAGTGCAAATAGACCACTCCACATCTTTCTCATGAAGAATTAGGAAACATTTGTTGGCAGACAGCATGAAATGGTTTGAATAATTCCACCAGTAAATTCAACAGTTCAATGTTCATCAAAGTTCAACATTTCAGTGTCCATTCTATCTCAACAACAATTTTCAACTACAAACCTGCTCCATCACCATTAGGCCAGCTAGAAGCAGCAGCAGCAGCTTGGTTGTCATGGATGCTGAGTTGGCGTGTTAGCTTTGAAAGGAGAGAGGACTGTTTCTGGTAACGCTCCCTCCTGCACTTTATATTCTTGTCCTCTTGAAGAAGCTCTTCAATTCTGGCTGTGCTTTGAGCACTAATCATAGTCAAATACAAAATGGATCGTTACAATTCCCTTAAAAACAGTTTCAAAATTTCTGTTTCAGTCACAGGAAAATTCCTGTAGAACAGGCATCCATGTGACCTGTAAGGGCCGTAACAGGATACTAATAATAATCACATGAACTGATCCAACAAGTAGCTATGTATGAGCTTCCTAGTAAAGCAATGGACAAAAGTAATCAAATACAGAAAAAGATACTGCACCATACCTGATAGAGCTATACAACTGATTCAGCATATCTTCCTTCGCTTTCTCAACTTGGCAAAGAACAACTGCCTGATTGACCAATTATGAAGCATTATAAAAGCCTCTCATAAGTGAGCAGCTATAAGGAGAAAATAAAAACAAAAAAAAAAATGATGACAAGCTTACTTTGGGTACATTAGCGGCCAAGCTATTCAGAACTGCCTCTACATATCCACGCACTTCTTGAGACATCCATCGAAGTTCTTCTTCAGGATCCACAGGCCTTCGAGCCATCAAATCCTGCACACAAAAAAACAAGTTTGTTTCTGATGAATTTCAAAGCCTAACTCAGAAATGTTCAAGTTCTGTACTTTTAACCTTTATGCACATGCTTACTGGACCAAACTGCTTCACAGAATACATAACTAAACCAACCCGAATACATAGCGAAGAAAACATTGGAGTTAGCAAGAGAATTAATCTGATGGAGGATTTCACTAAAGGTGAACCAATGTGCAGTATGTAATCATACCAATGAACCATCAGAAAGACTCTCCCGCGTTGCAGGACCACCTTCAGGAGATACACCCCTCATTTGCCCTCCTTTAGAAGGTTGAGCAACCTTTGATATCTTGTTCATCCATTCAACTTTGTCAGCCATGCTCTCAGCTTTCAAAACAACAGCACTGTGAGCTGCAAGATAAAAGGACAATTAGAAATGTAACAGCAGCTTCAAACAACATAAGAAGAAAGAAAATCCACTTGAGAAGTACAAAAGATGCATACCTTTCAAAACAGTTTTGTATGGAACCTTGCTGGTTATCTTAAAAACAAGACTGGGTGCTTTAGCATCTGGTCCATTGGCTTTTTTATCCTTTGAACTCTTTGGAGGAGGTCCTTCCTCATCTGGAACCTCTTCAATATTGCATTCCTGCAAAATAAATAGATCAGATGAGACAAATCATTTGCATGCACAGCCATATAATTGACCATAGATTAATCCAGTTATTACTTTGCAAAATGCATGTAGTGTCCAGTAGAATTATATCAAGTATAGTGCAAATAGAAACAGAGCCAATTTGGGAGGACACACAAGGCAACAATAAATAAAAAAGGTATTGACACGGCCTTCACTTGTTTAAAAGGAAAACTAGATATCACAAATACCAGAAGAAAAAACAGTTCAACAACATGGCTGCTTATATGCTAGTAAAAAGTCATAAACAAAGCTGGAAAAATAATAAAAAAGTTCTAATTCAAATAGGAAAAAGGAATCTTAAATCAATTAAGAAAATATAGCAAATTCCGAGCAGTAACTTCTGGACCTTAGTTGAGGGCCCCCCTAAACTCCAATAGGTATGAATTTTAATTCTAAAGGAAACAATGCCTCTACACTCTTCTAATAAAATTTCAGTCTGATTCAACAGTTGGATCAAAATAATGCTTGTTAACATAAATTGCATGTTAAGGAAAAATCCCCTACACCAGAAAAGGATCTAAAGATGCAGTCTTTTTCAATCTCTAAAACAGACCTGAATTCAGATGGTGATTATAACATCAATTTTATTCTTTAACACCTGAACATTTGATATTTGAGCCAACATTGTGTAGTAAACAGACAAATAAATTAAAGCACATCTACTAACATATGAATTTTCATTTCATGCACTGCTCCTATCCAATCCCTAAATAATTTTTGTTTCTAGAAACCTCACACACCATAGACCAATACTTCATCAGAGATTAAAAACTCCCCCAAAACAAAACACACATCCGTAAAGGCTCTCCTCCATTGCAGTCTACATAATGTACTACTAATTAAAAATTTTAGAAGTCCAAAACTAGTTTAAAAAAAAATAAAAATAAAAAGCTGAAAAGGATACCTAAAATCGAGTACCATGAAATTAGGGGTGATCCAGAAGCAAAAGAGTGATAATTGACCATACCTCCAAAGTGATGACACCGCGAAAATGTCTCTCCTCTTGCTTTTGTTGTGTAACCAAGCTGTTAAATAAAAAATAGATGAGTTTTAATCCTACCAATCATCTACATAAGAGACGTGCAAGATTAAATAGTACCAATTATAGCAACTAGATTAAATAGTACCAATTATAGCAACTAGATTAACTGTTTCCGCACTACTTACTTTCCAAATCTTATTTTTCTAAAATTGATACATGGATGATGCACATGAGAGAGTGCAAACACAGGTATCTTTCACACCATTAGACCATAGAGGTGCGCACATTTAACATGTTGTGACATCATTCTCTAACAAACTTGACATCTATAAGTGATTTGCAGCAAGAAAAACTGAAGTGACACTATCAAGTGAATGCCTGAAATTAAGTTTCCTAAACCAGCACATATACAGAGACATAAAAACTAGTCTTACAGTAATCATAAACAAAATAAAAACAGAGTTCACAAAATAATATGTAAGAAGAAACGTGCAACAAAGTTTACCAGAGACAAAATTACAAACCTTCCCAGTCTTCTCGTTCAAAACAAACCATCGCTTGCTCCATTCATTAGTCTTTGCACTTTTCTTTGATAAAAAACCTGCAAATTTACATGCAAACTGCTCACTAAAATTGAAACTTTCTCATTAGGAAATTGAAGGGAATTATTCAGGGGAAGATTGGACAGGAAAGACAACTTTATTAATAAATAGTTGTGGTTGCAGGGTCCCAAGTGCAAAAGATATTCAATTTTATATATATATATATATATATATATATATATATATATATATATATATAATTTTCAAGCTTGTTTTTGAAAATGTAATTTGAGATATTTGAAAGTTAATACTAAATATGTACATCTTCCACACTGCACATATTATAAATCAAAGGCTTGTTCATGTGAAGATCAAATTCTAAACTAGTTCCCTGCGTAAATTCAGGAACCAATTTCTGTGTAACAATCCAGAAAAACTAATGGCCAAGCCAACTTTCATAAAAGAAATGGTAGTTAAAATTCTAGGGTAGTTCAAATTCTATAATTACATAAAAGAAATGAAGAAATTATGATGTCCATGACCCAAAAGATTTTTCAACTTTAGAAAGCGACAAGCTTTAAATTTCAGAAAATATTGGCATAGAACACAAAACACAGATGTAATCAACAGTTATATACAGGACCCATAGACATCTTTAAAGAAATACTATAACCCAATAAACCTGCTGTTATTTCTCCTTCAGGACCAGCAGTCTTTAAACCAGAACCCTCCTGCACTTCCTTCTCTGCGGGATTGGATTTCTCCTTCAATGATTTCAAACTTCCACTTGTTTGAGGACTAGTTGCCTAAGGAGAATGTATAAAACGGGTAGAGCATCAACAAAACAGAACAGAAATAAATGACACATATTTGTTAAAATTCCTATTCCAAATTTCCAATAAACATTGAAATGAACACACTACCCTGTTTAATATGGCGTGCTCAGCATCATTTGCTTTCTTTGAGGACCGGTTCTTAAGCTCCTCCTCTCGGCGCTGTCTTTCCATCCTATAGTAGATAAAAATGAAAGGATAATAATTAAGCTGGAGATTAACATTCAGAGATGTACTCTCAGCGCAATAGAACAGAAGATCCTTGCATATGCACCAAAACATATGATATGCTCAGGCACACAGACGCAATATACAGACAACAGAATTAATTCAGAAGTTGGAAACGCTACATTAAACAGCTTTACTATTTTTGCACTTTTTCAAGTGATTGAACCAGAGATAGATAATCATGCCATCACATAGCAAAACAATTACACAGTTATCCTAGAAATTGAGCCACCATACCCAAGAGATTACAAGAAAACCATGATTGCAACTCAGATCTATACCAGCCAAGCTTGTTCACAATACCTCCTTTGCACCAAACGGATGAAATGTTGTGGGGGCACAAATGCTCTCTCCATATCAACCAATGCAACAACCATCTTTTTTGCTTCATTCACAAACCCATCTAAAGCAGCACTTGCAATGGCCACAACCTTACAAAAGGAATAAAGAAACGATAGACTTTACAAAAAGAATAATATTTGAACCGTGATGGGTACTTGTGCAGGTTCAGAGTCTGCGGCATAAATCATAGAACATGTAATTATAGAGCAACATACCTCTCTCTTGAAAAGAGGGTATCGTCCAAGACCTGGTGTGGAATTTGCAGCAGCAGAAACTATATGCACCAGGACATGATGTACCTGTTATAAGTCAGGAAGGAACTCCATCAGTAGCACACAACAGAACCAGATATTGATCATAGACCTTTGAAACAAATTGTCAAAATGAAATAAAAAAGTTCTACCTCAAATCAGTTTCATCTGAATGAATATCTGATTTCAGAAAGTCAATTTCAAAATAAAAAATTGTACAAGTCATTTTTTCAAGTGGTAAATGAGAAACAAGTAGAAGTTAACATAATGCCTTCATAAAACACAAAATCACAACATATGATTGCTCAAAGCATGACATCAAAACTCAGTGCACCATTAAACTAAGTGTTATAGAACATTAATAGATCAGAAGTCAGATATTCATTTGATGTTCACAACCACCATAATCATCATCAATGTCAAATATGGGGAGAAAAGAGGGGTGGAAATGTTCAAATCTTAACTACAAGAGTGAAGTGTCATGTTACAATGTAATGGTACACAAAATGTAATTTACCTCATCAACACAGAGACGTGATGGTTCTTTAGCAAGCTCCAGCACAACTTTTATTAAGGATCTCAAACCCTTTTCAGGGGATATGAGATATGGTTGATATCCGTCTGCCTCTAAGACAATCTGATAGAACACACACAGTAGAAAACATTTTGTGATGCTACACAAATATTCCTAAAAGCAACAGAGCATGTAGCAAAAATAGGAAGTGATGAAAAGCAGCACAATTACCCTCTTCACGTTATTGATATCAAAGTGTCTATCCAAAGGAAGTTCCTTGATCCTATTTGGGAAATTCCCCTCAAAACTTGCAACAATTTTCCAACCAGAACCCTGCAGCAGAATATTTGAAATAACAGCTAATATTTCAGATCATGAAACTTCATTGAAACCATTTCTTAAGTAATACTTGTAACAACTAAGATATTAATTAACTGCATCACCTAGCATATTTTAGTTTTGATTATTCATAGAACAGAAGCAAATAGCTAATGTTAAAATTTTTACAAGGGCGCACATAGAGAAACAAAACCAAGAATATCATCAGAGGATTTTTTTTAAAAGATATCTACCATTCAAACCAGAAAAAAAAAAAAAAACCTCGGCCATTGGAGTGACACAAGGAATAAGGAAATAGCTGATGACAAGAAAACAATAAGCATGGGTATAAAGCTCCATGGAGAACTACGTTTTTTACAAGTATAACATCAATACATAACTGATCTGCCTACTCACCTCTCCCGTCATAATGTGTTGGAGAAATTTATCCTCAAATTCACGACAAAGCTCCAAAGCTATAGCTCTTGTTCCCTCAGCACTTTGAACCATCTGCTCCCCAAGCCTCACTAATTCATCCTGAACTATTTGAGACTTCCCTTGTAAGCTGCATAGATACAAAGGACAAATATGTGAGTAACCAAAAAACAAATAGAAGCCTACAAAGGAAGCATAATTTCATATATTGAACAAAGAAAAAAAGGTAAAAATAATTGATTAAATTTATCCCACCCTTATCTATAATGTTGTTAACAGAACAAAGCACTTTCATTTGTCTCCTTACACAGTCTACAGACCAACTGTGGCATTATCAGGAGGCAAAAATGCACCAGTTACTCCAAAGTGGAAATTATGTACCAAGGGAGATCAACAGTAATAACAACAAAATCCATGTCAAGAAGTTCCTTGGCTGTGTGCTAATAACAAGACAAGCACATGTAATAGAACATTACATTGAGAGGCAATACAAGGAACACTGACAATAGAGAGAATTAATTAAATAAGAGGTAAGGTAAGGAAACAATAAAATTTCTTAAAGAAAGAGAAAAGGCCATAAGAGAAGTATAAAACAATTACCCAGAGAGGAGATTTGGAAGCCGAACTTTCATGCGTATACGAATCTGCTGTGCCAGAGCATCCACTAAAGCTATTCTACCTAGCTTGCTCTGAGGGGCTCCAGTCAGTATGGATTTGAGACTTTCATTCTCTGCTTTCCAAGCAGTTTCCAGAGAGCTTTCATTCCCAGACTGCACAGCAGCAATTGAAACTGATTGACCAATTAAAGCAATCCATGGGATATCAGCAGTTTTTGGTGGCCCCTGATTTAGTAAGAGAGCCTGAACAGCCGCAAGAGCTTTCTGGTCTGAAGCAGCTTGATCTATTTTACTAATTACACCAACGGTTCTATTACCTGTCATTGACAGAAGAGTACCTACTTAATCATTTTAAAGATGTCTTTTTTAGTGGGTGAAGGGGGCTCAGAAGTTATCTTAATAACATTTCCCCCTGTTCAACGAGTTTGAAACAAAAAAATGGGAGGGAACATTATGAAGTTTTACCCCCACAAAAAGTGATAAAATGGGACCCACTAAAAGGAGTTTTCCTCATCACTTTTTATGCACAAGTCCAATCAAGTTTTATTATTTACACCTTTTAAAGCATGAGTCCCACTAATTTACATCAATTATCTCTTTTACAAGTACAAGTCCCACCAACAGCTTTTATGCGCACCCTTAAACATTTTGGATCTACTAAACCAGTATCATTTACACCATTAACACTTACACCTTAACATTTATTCTTGTAACATTTCTAAGCAATTTTTTTTATATGTAGCAAAGCAACATAAGAAAAGAACTTTCGAACACTTAAATTTAATAATAAAACACCTAACAAAAAGAGATGATGCAGATACACAATGGAGGAAAGTGTGAGTACAAAAATATGAGAGAAGTGTCTGATATCTCATGTACTGCCATTAAAAATATCATAGATCTCCGTACAATCAGCTTTAACAGCCATTTACCTTCTCCATCATACTCCTTGGCAATCCTAAGGGCTCGAGATGAAGCAATTTCAGGTGCCTGGGCCGCAGGTACAATAACTAGCAAAATGGCATCATTGTGCTCTGCATAGTCACTAACCTAAGCAATGGCCACATTGAAAAATTATCGCCATAATATTTTGAGTGCCATACTGAGCTAAATGCATACGCAAAAAGTAAACAAATAAAGAAAAAGGAGTTTCTTTCTTTTCACAGATTACATGCAAAATTAATGTTTTGATCACCGTGACAGTGATGCTGGTTGATGTAAATCCTTATATGTAATAGAGGTCTAGAACCATTAATCAACTCTTACCATAGATTCATCCACGACCCGTTGATCCAGGCCAGGTAAGTCAATCAATTTCAAGGTAGGTGCTGAGAAAAACCATGATAAGAGTAAGAATGGTAACAACAGAATCAGTATGTCCGCTAACAGCCACAAGAGCATGTGATTAAATGAATCTGAATAGTTAACTGAATCATAGTATCTCCTATCCCATCATGGATCTGTCACAAAAGTCTTTAACAAAGCAATAGCTACTACCAAATCTTAGAATCTTTATGCATAAACTAAACTAGATTACACAGTTAAATAATGAGCAAACCTGTGCTTGTGCTCAGTTTCAAATATATCTCATCCCGGCTCTTGCCAGCAGCACCCTTACTCAGCCTATCCTGTAAAGAATGCCGCAAAGCACCTGCAAAATAACAAATATCATATTTCCTTGTTTAGATTAAAAGGTACCAACATCTGATAATCTGAAAGGAGTCTTTATCATTAAATGTTTATTGACATTGGATCACATAGTGGAAAAGCAATTTTCCACCTCAGTCAAGTCCAATGCATATCCCTGTTTTCACCACTAACTCTAGCATGTCATGTTTGTTTGTTTTGAGTCAACTACAAAAATAACTTCTTGCCTCAGGATGACCATTACACGTCCAAAATAAATACAGAGAAGATAAATATTCAAAGCATTGGTCTTGCTGTCCTCCAACCATGTTAGTATTGAGGAGAGGAGGTGGTAAGTTATGGCAGGAATCATAAAGCTGCCAGTTCAGCAGAAGTTGGTGAAATTTTCAAAAAAATATCAGTCATAACATGAGAATCCTAAGAGGTTGTTTTAGAAGTTATCTTTTAACCATATAATCAACAGCAACTGGCAAAGAGAACAAAATAAATAAAACACAAGACACAAATAATGCAATTTGAGTCATTCAATTGCAGTTACTAACTTGCAGAAACTTGTTGAGATTTATTGTCAATCTGCAAGATAATTGATTTGCCGCTCAAAGAAACATCCCTCTGCAAGCCAATGCTTATAGGGACCCGAGTGGCACCATTTTCACCAGTTGGCTGCAGCAAACGAAGAGAATATCAGAAATCAAACTACATTCAGGAGAGGGAAGAAAAATACAGAACCTCATGCAGATCAACTTACCAGAACAGGGTGTCCAATTACACTGTTCAAAACCGCAGATTTACCAGCACCCTAACCAATTTGTCCACAAACAGGGAAGAGGAAATCAAACAAGGATGACATTACACCCCCCCCCCCTCCACACCATGAAA